>Ga0099364_10000081_pt1 | contig 149205 bp, 130 predicted proteins | sample TergutTh196P3_FD_73070 | JGI IMG/M metagenome (GOLD analysis project Ga0099364, IMG submission 73070) | Microcerotermes parvus P3 segment gut microbial communities from Pointe-Noire, Republic of the Congo - Th196 P3 | ecosystem: Host-associated > Arthropoda: Insects > Digestive system > Gut ... | reverse complement strand
TGAAATACCTCCAAATTAAGAAAAAAACGTAAAAAAAAGCTGGATAACCGGCCTGTTTGGGTTTATAATAAAAAAAACTGGTGTTACTCACTAATTAGACGCCAAGGGGTATAAGTGACCAAACATGATTTTCCCAAAATCCACTTCTATGATCAGGATTTTGTTGATATATACGATAAAACCTGGGCCTGGCTGCAGGATTGCTGGAACAGCCAAACCCACAAAGGCGGAATAGAAGGCAAGTTTTTTTCCTACCCGGGTTCTCAGGCAGTGTACCAGTCAGACGCGATATATTCGTCTTTTTTTCTGGTGTACTCAAACCGTATCTACCAGGCCACACCTAGCCTCGATCTGTTCTACGATCGCCAGGAGCCGAACGGAGCGATTCGCTGCGCCTATAACATCACCACAGGCCAACCGACAATAGAACGGGACAATACTGAAGGGTTGGGCATACCTCTCTTTGCCTGGGCTGAATACAATATCTACCATAAATCGGCAAATAAAAAACGGGTAAAGGATGTCCTTTCCATTCTGCACAAATACACTGAATGGATTAATAAAACCTTCAAAAAATCCAATGGTCTGTACCGGGTTCCCCTGGGAGTTACAGGGATGCTCAACTCCCCCCGTGAAGGCACGTATTATGCGCTGGATTTTAATGCAATGATGGCGATTAACGCACTGTTTATATCAGCGATGGCCGACATTCTTAATGACAAAGATACAAGTTTTCATTATAAAAAACAGTACTTTGCCCTGAAAACCAGAATCAATTCGCTGATGTGGGACCAGGACAGCGGGTTTTACCATGATATTGACAAAAATGAAAACAGGCTGCCGGTAAAAACCATCGCCGGCTACTGGCCCCTTCTTGCGGAGATTCCCAACGATGAAAAAGCCGAGAGGATCATTGCCAAACTTTCTGACCCGGATTATTTTGGCACGCCCCACCCTTTCCCCACGCTTGCCCGATCGGAAGAAAAATTCAACGATGAAGGGCGGGGGTATAAAGGCTCAGTATTTCCCCATCTGACATTCATGGTGATTAAGGGACTGGAACGCTACCAGCGTTATGATCTTGCCCGCGACTGTGCCATACGTCATCTGTACTTTATGCTGGATTCAATGAGTCCTGACGGCGATCACCGCAAGGGGACTCTGTGGGAAGCGTATCAGCCGATAAAAGAAGGCCCTGCACGCTGGCAGGGCAAACCGGACTTTCCCCGTGCACAGTATTTATCCTTTGATGCCCTTTCTACGATCTGCCTGACTATCGAAAATATTATCGGTCTGTTTATTTCACTTCCCCGCAAAACGGTAGACTGGATTATTCCAAACCTGGAAATAATGGGTGTGGAAAATCTGTCCCTCAAAAAAAATATGATCACGATTCTTTCCAACAAAAGCGGGCGGGGCTGGGAGATACACATGGAAAGTGAAAAATTGTATTACTTTACCATTAACATTTTGGGGAAGAAGAAAAAAAACCTCCCTATTCCTTCGGGAAAATGTTCAATGTTGATTGATAAGCTGTAAGAAAATGAAAAAAAATCTTGTTACTGTCCTGGAAATTGGTTCCACAGGTATCAGGCTGCTTATTGCGGAGATGGAGTCTTCGGGAGGTTCGCCTCCTTACGGAAGCGGTCAATGGAAAGTATTGGACAGGGCTGAAAGGCCGGTTGCACTGGGCCGTGATGTTTTTAACTCCGGCGAACTTTCCCGTGAATCACTGTTGGAATGTCTTGCAGTACTAAAAAATTTCAAGGAACTGCTCGACGGCTGGGGAATCGAAGCATCCAGTGTTCATGCAATTGCAACGAGTGCACTGAGGGCAGCACGAAACCGCGATATATTTATTGACCGGATACAGCAGGAAACAGGTTTCACCCCTTCTCTGGTAGACGGTGTTGAAGAAAACCGGCTTATGTACCTTGGAGTCCGGTATGCACTCAAACAGGATGTACCTCTGTTTTGGCGAGCCAATTCCATGATCATTGAAATAGGCGGCGGCTCTACCGAAATAATGCTGCTGCGCCGGGGGCAGATGGTTGCTGCCCACAGTGTTAAACTGGGAACCATTCTCCTCGATCAACGCATTCGGCTGAGAGCCGGGCCCGGCCTGTTCAGCGAACATTTCCTCAGTGAAGCTATCCGGGATACATGCGGTCTGCTGAACGCTGAAATGGATATGATTCACATACGTACTGTCGTGGCAGCCGGATCGGACGCACGGCATGCGGCAATGCAGGCAGGCACTGAGTTGAATGAGCATTGCCGTATCATAAGCCGCAATGACTTTTTTACATTTGCCGGAAAAATCAGTAAATACAGTATTGATGAATGCATACAGAAGCTGGGCATATCGTATTCTGAAGCGGAAGGGTTTATCCCCGGAATACTTCTGCTGAAACTGTTCCTTGAAAAAACCGGAGCTGCACACATAGTAGTTCCTTTTATGTCAATAAGGGAAGGGTACCTTGTTGATTTTGCAATGGAGATTAATGCCGATTTTCAGGAAGATTTTTATTCGCAGATAATCGCTTCCGCTGTCAACCTTGCCCGGAAATTTCACTGTGACGAACCCCACTCACGGCATGTTGCAAATCTCAGTATGAAACTTTTTGATGCTCTGGAAAAAGAACATGGCATGAACCGCCGCGAGCGAATGATGCTGGAAGCCGCCGCAATTCTCCACGATATCGGTACATTTATCAGGGCATCGGGACATAACAAGCACGGCCAATACATTGTTGCCAATTCTGAAATTTTCGGCCTTCCCCGCAATGAGCTGGACATTATCTCAAATGTTATTTTGTACCACCGGGGAGACCCTCCTTCCCAGTCAGATATAGAATACATGAGTCTTCAGCGTGAAGAAAGGATACTTGTACTTAAAATGGCCTCAATTCTCAGGGTTGCAGATGCCCTTGACCGGGGACATTCACAGCAGATAAATAATCTTACGGTAGATAACCGCATGGATACCATAGCATTGCACGCCCAGGGTGTTCATGATATTTCTTTGGAACTTATCACCCTGGAAGAAAAAGCCAAACTTTTCCAGGATGTGTTCGGGTATAAAATTGTGCTGAGTTAGTCCCTAAATCTGCGGTTCGTTAATCGTTGTGTCAATAATAGTTACGGTTGATACCGGCTTTTTAACAGGAACCGGATTTTTTGTCTTTATCTGCTGCGGTTTTCTGACAACAGGACGGACATTTTTTTTCGGCGCCGGCTTACTGCTTTTTTTTGCGGCAGTTTTTTTCCCGACAGCTTTTACAACGGGCGTTTTTTTTGCTTTATTACCGGCAGGCGGCCTCCCGCGTCCGGCTGTCCCGGAAGCTTTCACTTTTGCGGTTTTTAATTTAACTGTTTTACTCTTTGCAGCTTTTGTTTTCACCGTTTTTTTTGCCGCAGGTTTTGTTTTTTTCTGCGGTTTGGCAGTTTTTTTTGTATTCTTTTTTCTGACAAATACTATCTTGTCTACCGTAGTAATGGTCTTAAGCTCCTTGTCCAGTTTTTTATTACCGGCAGCTTTGGCAATATCAAAGTCCATCTGCAGGATCAGCCAGTATTCAGGCTTGTTTTTGAAAAATTTCGCCAGACGATAAGCAACAGGGGCAGATACCGGATTTTCATCGCGGGCAATGAGACGAACCATTGCACTGCTTATTCCAATAGTATTTGCAAGACGGTTGTAGTTCAAGCCGTGTTTTTTTATTAGCGCATTAAGCGCAGTTCCCGGGGTTTCCTTGAATTTTGGCATACTATATCTCCTTAAAAAAAACATATTAAATATATTACACATTGTCAAGCACATTAATATTTTGTATAATGATTTAATGGCTTACATAAAAAATCTTTTCGATCGCAATTTTCTGGAATACGCTTCCTATGTTATCAAAGACCGGGCTATTCCCGATCTTGATGATGGTCTAAAACCGGTTCAACGGCGCATCCTCCATACATTGTTTGAAAAAGACGACGGCAAATTCCACAAAGTTGCCAAAATAGTCGGTGAATGTTCCGGAAATTATCATCCTCACGGAGAAGCGTCAGTTGGCGCAGCGCTCGTTGTGCTGGCAAACAAGGAGCTTTTCATCGACAAACAGGGAAATTTCGGCAACATCTATACCGGCGATAACGCCGCCGCCGCACGTTATATTGAGTGCAAGGCCACAACCCTGTCAAAAGACATTTTCCATAATCCCAAACTAACCGAATGGGCGGATACATACGACGGAAGAAACAAGGAACCGGTACTTTTCCCCGCAAAAATTCCCGTAATACTCGTTATTGGGGCGGAGGGTATTGCCGTGGGGATGTCCACAAAAATTCTTCCCCACAATGCAATAGAGGTACTGGAAGCTGAGATCGCCTGCCTTTCCGGGAAAAAATTTGAGCTGTACCCCGATTTTCCCACCGGCGGCCGGGTAGATGTCTCTGATTACCGTGATGGGAACGGAAAAGTCCTGGTCAGGGCAAAACTCGACACATCGGATCCCAAACGTATTTTAATTACCGAACTGCCTTTTGGCTCAACGACGGAAAGCCTTATCAACAGCGTAGAGGCGGCGGCAAAATCGGGAAGATTAAAGATTCAAGGCATAAACGACTTCACTACCGATAAAGTTGAAATTGAAGTGAAACTGGCACGCGGTGTCTATGCCCAGGAAACAATTGACGCGCTTTTCGCCTTTACCGAGTGCGAGCAGTCTATATCGGTAAACCTTCTTGTTATCAAAGACGGCATGCCCGCCGTTATGACCGTTACCGAAATAATAAAGCACCACGCTAAACAACTGGTAAAAATCCTTACGAAAGAACTTGATCTGGAAAAAAAAGAACTTCTGGACAAGCTTCATTTCAGAACTCTGGAACGGATTTTTATTGAAGAACGCATCTATAAAAACATTGAAAAAATGAAAACAGCCAAGGGAGTACAAGATGCGGTTTTGTCGGGCTTTGTTCCCTTTATGAAAGAGATAGGAACACGCGGTGTAAGCGCCGAAGATGTTGATCATTTACTCCGTATCCCCATCCGCAGGATATCATTGTACGACATCAACAGGGTTCGTGATGAAATGCTTGAAATTCAAAAACGCATCAAGGAAATTAACGGCCACCTGAAAAATATAACTGCCTATTCCATAGGATTCCTCAAAAATACCATCGCTAAAATACAGTTAAATGAAGAACTGGGGCAGGGAAAACGAAAAACAAAAGTCGGCGCATTTGATAAAATCGATGTGAAAGAAGTGGTAAAGAAGGATGTCGAGCTTAAATACGACAGGAAAACCGGCTACATGGGAACAAATGTTTCAGGGTCAAAAGTTTCGGAAGTATCGCCATTTGACCGCATCCTTACAATCAGGAAAAATGGTATGTATACGGTGACGGATCTGCCGGAAAAATTATTTGTCGGCGCAGATGCCTGGTGGATAGGAGCCGCAGACAAGGAAGAACTTTCTCAAACGATATTTACCATAATTTACCGGGAAAAAGAAACAGGGTTTGCCTACATTAAACGCTGCATCATAGAAGGATGGATTATCAATAAGGATTATTTTCTTGTTCCCGACGGAGCGGCTGTTCTGCATGTTGATACAAGGGAAAAATTCACGTTTAATGTAAAATATACGCCCAAGCCCCGCCTGAAGGTTCTTGTCGAAAATTTTTCGGCACAGGACTACAATGTTCGGGGATTAAAAGCCGGCGGGCTGCGGCTGTCGAACAAGCAAGTGTCATCGGTTACTTTGGGGAAGAAATAGGCGCTTCCACCGCAATACGTATCCGTTCAATGGAACGTGCCTTACCATCAGGGTTAATGTCGACAAATACCCCCTGCAATTCCGGTTTGTCCCAGGTTTCTTTTGCCCAGTCGGGAATGCCGGACAGGAATTCCTGTATGCGGGATGCAATTTCACAGCCGCCGATGGATTCGGCGGAACCGGAACGGCCTGCATCGCTGATGATCGCAGTTCCGCCGGGGAGGATGTTTTCGTCGGCAGTCTGAACCCTGGTGTGAGAACCTATAACAGCCGAACAAAGACCGTCGGCGGCAAAAAACAGACTCTTTTTTTCGGCGCTTGCCTGGGCGTGGACATCAACAACAATGTACGGCGTTTCCTTGCGAAGACGTTCCAGCAATACAGGCAAATGGGTAAAGGGGCTGTTACCGTGAATCCTGGTAAAACCGACCTGCCCCAGCAATACCGCCACGGCTACTTTTTCACTGCCTGCCTTGTAGATACGCGAACCAAAACCCGGCGATTCGGGGTTGAGGTTGTCGGGCCGCAGGACATACGGAAGTTTTTCTATGTTTTCAGTTAAATCTTTTTTGTAAAAACAGCATTCTCCCATTGTCAGTACATTGGCGCCGAGTTTATGCAGGTAAGCGGCGTGGTTCCTGCCCATACCGTTACCGCCTGTAACGCCGTCAGCACAGGCAATGAGAAAATCCCATGAATACCGGCGTTTCAGTTCCGGCAGGGCTTTTTTGAAAGCATACACGCCGGCTTTTCCGACTATTTCGGCAACATACAGGATTTTCATAGTACATTTCTGTTGGATATGTTTGACAGAGCGCGTTCAAATTCTGCGGCAGCCCGGTAATCACCCAGTTCCCGGCAGACATCCCGTAAATTATACAGGGCATCATAATAATGAGGCATGAGGCTTACCGCTTCCTCAAAATAATTACGGGCTTCATCATAATTTCCTTCAGTAAAGGACAAGACCCCCTTGTTATTCCATGCTTTGGGATTTTTATCATTGTAAAAAAGCGCCCAGTCATAACAATCCCGGCAGAGTTCAAATTCTTCCATTTCGTAATAAATAAGCCCTATGGATAACCATGCTTCTGCAAGACCGGGATCTATTTCCAGCGCTTTTTCAAAACTGGCAATTGCTTCTTCATAATCACCTGTACGCTGCTGCGCTATGCCTAAATTCATCCAAAGAAGGGGGTTTCCCGGCTCTATTCCCAAGGCCTTACGGAACAAGTGAATTGCATCATTAGGCCGGTTCGCTTCAGTAAGCGCTATGCCTGAATTATTTAAAAAAGTCGCTGTTTCCATATTCCCTCATATATTACTATACCCCATTAATTGCGAAAATACTACAATATCCGGGTGAATTGTGATATGTTAAAACATGGCGGTTTTATATGCAAGATGTAAGTGAGTATTCCGATAATACATCAAATTATGAATTGTTTACTTTTTTCTGCGAACAGATCATCGGCGGGAAAATAAGTACATTTTCTTCGCTCAAACGTATGGCCGCTCCTGTCATTGTCAATAAAAAGAGCCATTCGGTTATTATGCAGGCTTTTGAATTATTAAAAAAAACCAACTGGGGCTTTTTTTCGGGTATTTCACCCCGGAGCCATGCAAAACTCTGGAAAGAGCTGGTTATTCCCGATAAAAATTTCCCCGATGCCGGCGATCTTAAACGAACCTTGCAAATTTCAAATATCTATATCGCCATGCTGGATATACACGGCTATACCAAATTCTGCATGGATTCACGTAAAAACCTTTCCATGATGCACATTCTCGACCGGGCTATTGAATTTGAAATAAGCAAAATCTGCACTGCCTGCGGTGCGGTAAGCCAGCGTGAACGGGGCGATGAAGTAGTGGTGGTTGCAGCCAGTGCAACGGACATCATAACAGCATCCCTTGGCATTATCGATTATTTCAGTAAAACAAATGTTGTAAGGGATCCCCTTGTTTCCACAGAACGCTCAGCCGATGCCTCTGCTCTCCCTGTTTTCAAAATTTCCGCAGGTATCACCGGCGGAAATACAACCTCTCCCCTCATCATTACCGAAAAAAGCACCCTTTCCGGTTTTCTTCTGAATTCGGCAGCGCGTCTGCAAATGCGCGCCAACGAACTATCACCGCAGGAATCACGGATCATGGTTGCCCGGCAGGTACAGATGCAATTTCTCAAAGAAAATGCACAATCTCAATGCTCACTTGTTAAAAACAACGCTGTCTATTTTTTTTATACCGGCCATATAGAATTCAAAGGAGTGATGATTCCTGCCTGTGAAATGATTTTCAACGAAGAAGAACGGTACAAAGAAGAATACAGTGATGATATGATCAGCTTGTTTGAGGCGATTCGGGAAAATGCGTGGGAACAGCGGATTTTTACCGATCTTATAAAACTGATCACAAGAACCGTAATGGCAATGCCGCATTTTTTGGTAACTCCGGCCGAACCGCTGGAGGGGATTACGGTGATAACAAATAAATCCATCGTGGATCTCGGTAAAAGGGCTAAATTGGCTTATGCTGCCAATGATGATTATGATTATGCCGTCACCCTTCTCCACAAAATTATCGAAATCATTACAATGATTCCGTCTTTTGACCGGCTAATTCTTGATTATCTGCAAATCATCAGCGCAAGGTACACCGGGCTGCTTAATGCATACAATGAAAATGTTGATCGCCAGATCGAATCAAATGCCGTCATGGTTTTCCAGGAAAATTACAATGCCTGGGAAACGGCAAAAAAAGGCGTGCAGATGTTTGAGAAACTCCGCGAAACAGCCAGAAAAAGCGAAAGTATCACGAGAAAAAAAACTCTCTGGTATAATTTAATCAAGCAAAAACGAAACGAATTGGCATTCACCCTGTATGCAGGGAAAGAGTAATGGCTTCATTCATTCGTTTAACATACTCGTAAACATAAGGCCCGGCGGATTCTCCGTGTTCTGCAATAATTTTTACGATAGCGCTTCCGACAATAACGCCATCGGCAATACGTGCCATTTGCGCCGCCTGCGCCGGCGTATGAATACCAAACCCAATGGCGAAGGGAATTGCGGTAACTTGCCTTATGGATTTTACAATTGAGTCAAGGTCTGTGGTGATGTCAGCCCTTGTTCCGGTTACTCCCATGGACGAAACCACATAAATAAAACCCGAAGCGGCGGCGGCGATTTCTTTAATTCGTGTATCGGAAGTAGGAGCGATTAGGGAGATAATGTCTATGCCGTATATTCCTGCAGCCTCTCTTACCGGCGCCTGTTCTTCAAAGGGAAGGTCGGGAATGATAATCCCGTCAAGGCCGGCACGGGCGGCGCGTTGAAAAAAAGCTTCACAGCCATAATTGAAGACCGGGTTAAAATAAGTCAAAAACACCAGGGGAACATCTGTTTCTTTTCGCAAATCTTCTACGAGCGTAAAGCACATATCCAATGTGCCTCCGCCGCGCAGAGCGCGAATATTTGCCCCCTGAATTTCCGGGCCCTCGGCAATGGGGTCGGAAAAGGGAATGCCGATTTCAATTATGCCGGCGCCGCCTTTTATCATGGCTTGAACAAATTCTTTTGTCTTTGCCATGCTGGGATCCCCGCCGGTAAGAAAGCCAATGAACACTTTCCCGTTCTGAAAAGCCTTTGCTATTCTACTCATGTATTTTTCTTCCCCTGTATGCGGCAATGGAAGCGGCATCCTTGTCTCCCCTGCCGGATAGACAAATAATGATATTTTCGTCATTTCCGAAGTTATGCGCAATCTTTTGAACATGGGCGACCGCATGAGCGCTTTCTATGGCACAAATAATCCCTTCCGTTCGGGCAAGGAATTCAAAAGCACAAACTGCTTCCTCGTCGGTAATAGGCACATATTCAGCCCGCTTCGAGTCGTGAAGATATGCGTGTTCAGGCCCTATGCCGGGATAATCAAGGCCGGCGGAAATTGAATGGACCGGCGCAATCTGGCCTTCGTCATCCTGAATGAAATACGATTTCATACCGTGAAAAACTCCTGCCCTGCCCCTGGTTATGGTTGCGGCGTGTTTGTCCGTATCCAGCCCCAGTCCGGCGGCTTCACAGCCAATGAGCCGCACCGTATCATCGGGAATAAAATGGTAAAACATTCCAATGGCATTACTGCCGCCGCCCACACAGGCAACAACCGCAGCGGGGAGTTTCCCCTCTTGTGCCAGAATTTGATCCCGCGCTTCCCGGCTGATGATACATTGAAAATCCCGTACCATGGCGGGGAAAGGATGAGGCCCCATCACAGAACCAAGCACATAGTGGGTATCGGCAACTCTTTTTGTCCACTCCCGCATGGTTTCATTCACCGCATCTTTTAATGTTTGGGTTCCCGACAACACCGGATGAACCGTTGCACCTAACAGTTCCATGCGGTATACGTTCAGGGCCTGGCGTTCGGTGTCTTCTTTTCCCATGAATATTTCACATTCCATTCCCAGCAGCGCTGCCGCAGTTGCCGCAGCCACACCGTGCTGCCCCGCGCCTGTTTCTGCAATAATGCGGGTCTTGCCCATTTTTTTTGCCAAAAGTGTTTGCCCCAGCACATTGTTGATCTTGTGAGAGCCTGTGTGGTTAAGGTCTTCCCGTTTCAGGAAAATTTTTGCCCCGCCCAAATCCCGGCTCATTTTTTCGGCAAAATACAAAAGCGAAGGGCGGCCGGCATAATCCTTCATGAGCGCATCCAGTTCTGCAGCAAAAGCCTTGTCATTTTTAAAATGATTGTATGCCTTTTCCAGATTGATGATCTCGTTCATTAATGTTTCCGGAATAAACTGTCCGCCGTAGCTGCCGAATCTCCCCCTGTTCATTGTTTCCTTTCCTTCTGCCATTTTTTTATCCTAACAGCCCTGCCGCGACAAAAGCGCATAAACTCAGGGTTGTAATGGCGATAATATAAGGCAGCTTGGCACGATAGTAACATATAGGATGAACTCCCAGCATGGTGCCGATAAAACTAATATTACCCGGTGCAATCTCATAACTCAGTAAACCCGCCGAGCAAACAGCGCCCAGGTACAGGGCATTGTTTCCGTTAAATGATGCCGCAAGACCTACGGCAATGGGAATGCAGATGGCGTACATTGCCCAGTGATCGTTAAACAGGATGCCGATAAGCACCGCTACACTGAAAATTATCGGCGCCAAAAGCCAATCCTGCCCCCCGATGAGGTTATGCACCAGATCGCTCAGCCATACAGTAAATCCTAAATCCGCAAGGGCATAAGCAAAGCATTTTCCGACAGTAAAAATGACTACCGGTGCAATCATGTCTTCAATGCCGTAAATCATGTGTTTAAAGAATTGATCCGGGGTCATATACATCTGGAAGCAATACAGCAGGAAAATAAAAAGCAGGGTAATCATGAGTCCGTACAGTACATTAACCTGGAAAGTCCCGCTTGCAAGAGTTCCGGTAATGATTGATGAAACAATAAAAATTGAAACCGGCAGGAGTAAATTTAACAGCAGCCCCCTGGAATGTTCATCTTCATCTTCATGTTCGTTTGCCTCGGTTCCTTCCGGCCACAGGGGACCACCTTTCTTAACCCGGATCTCTGCCTGTCTAAGACCGCCAATAACAGGTATTTTTCCCATAATCAGCAGCAGAATAAAAATCGCCGAAAAAATCGCGCCAAAATTAAAGCCAACGACTTCAGGAAAAATGTATCTGTCTCCGGTTGCCATCGCTATAACACCGGCAAGGTAAATGCCTATAGTTGAGAATGGACTTAATATACACAGGGCGCTGGGAGTATAGCCTATGACTATTGCCGCTTTTTCACGGGGAACACCCTTGCTGTCCAGATGCGGCTTAAAACAGGTAGCGTTAATCAGAATGGATAAATGTTCATCCAAAGCGATTAAAACCATGGAAATAAATCCGGCGAATAATGTGCCTTTAGCGCTTTTAATTTTACGCTGTACCAGATGTTTTAATGCATTGATGCTCCCCGAAGCGGAAAACAGCCTTGACATTGAACCCATAAGCAATAAAATTATGATGATATCAAGCACGTTGGAAGTCTTAAAAAGTAAATATTCGGTGAATTTTCCCAAAAAATCAGTTTTAGAATGAAGCAGCATCACCAGCATTGTAGAGATCACCAGAGTTTCCATGGCGCGCTGAGTTTTAAGCATATAGACAACCATGAATAACACAGGAATACACAGCCAAACCGGATACAGCTTTACCATGACCGGATCGGGTGCAGGATTCGGTGCAAAAAGCAGAATAAGCAGGAATACCAGAGTTACAAAAGAATAATTAATGATAAGCGATGGTAAAGTAATCTTTTTCTTTACGCCACGGGAAACAATGCCGCGCTTTAAGTTAAGCAGTTTAATTAATTTCCGGTATTGTTCCGCTGATTGCTTATACACTTTATGCAGAAACATTCCGTACACTTCGGGATGCTGCTTTGTCAGTTCAAGCAGGGTTTCTTTATCAAGTTCATACACCCTCACCGTTCCCCGTGTCTGAACATCAGATCGGCGCTTAATGCCGGTAAGAGCGGAGTGTTCACCAAAATACCTGCCGGCCTGAATCTCATTGATTATCCCGCCGTCTTTGCCCCGGACAAGGACAGTTCCCGACTCGATAAAAAAAATCTGGTTTGCTTCATCTCCAATACGGTAGATAAAGCTGTTATGCTGATATTCCTTGAGTATAAGATGCGACATTATTTGATTAAGAAGATAATTATCCTGTTCTGATTCGCTGAGCCGGAAAAAATTCTGAATATAGGCCCGCGATATTATATCGCCTTCCATTCCCTCTTAACTCCTCTGGTTAATTGTAGTATTTTATTAAGATCTTTTGTACCCTCTGTTTCTGCACCGCTGGAAATGTCTACGGCATACGGATTAAGCTTCATGGCCTGTACGATGTTATCCGGGTTTATACCCCCTGCCAGAAACCAGGGTTTTTCGATTTTTTCCGGATCAAAAGTATCCCAATTAAAAGGTTTACCGCTGCCTGCCCCCGAATCAAAAAGGTAATAATCGGCAGGGATCGGGGAAATGTTATTTGGCATATACGGCTCACCAACAGTGATTGTTTTTATAACCGGTATGCCGCATAGGTCTTTGAGCTTTGTGATGTATTCCCCGTCTTCGCTGCCGTGAAGCTGGGCAATTTCGATAACTCCATTGCTGTACAGTGCAGCAATATCTTCGGCAGCGGTATTTACAAAAACCCCCACAGGGATAATACCGGCAGCAAGCTTTTCACGCAGACGCTCTGCCTCCCGGTACGAAACCTGCCGCCTGCTTTTGGCAAAAACAAAGCCGGCGTAATCGGGACGGGCTTCATTAATATAATCAATGTCTTCCGGGCGGAATAAACCGCAGATTTTAATTTTCACCTTTCAATGCCTGTCCGGAGATCTTTCAAGAACTGTTTTTTATCCGCTGACTTCATGAGACTTTCTCCTATCAATACGGCATCAAAGCCCAGAGCGTTCAGAAAGTTCACCTCTTGCGGCGATTGAATGCCGCTTTCCGCTACACTGATGATTCCGGCGGGGATACATTCGCGCAGGTTCGCGCTTGCGTCAATATCAACATTAAAAGTTTTTAAATTACGGTTATTGATGCCGATGATCCGCGCCCCCGCCTGTACTGCCCGTTCCGCTTCAGCCCTGTCATGAATTTCAACTAACGCAGACATATCCAGTTCATCGGCGATGGTAAGATACGATACCAGCGTTTCTGTGTCCAGAAGGGCGCAGATTAACAAAACTGCCTGCGCTCCCAGATATTTTGCTTCGTAAATCTGGTAGGGGTCTACCGTAAAGTCTTTTCGCAGGCAGGGAACAGACACCGCTGCCGAAATTTCACGCAAATACTGATTGGAACCAAGAAAATATTCAGGCTCGGTGAGTACCGAAATTGCAGCAGCCCCGGCGGCATCGTATTCCTGTGCAATTTCCAGCCAGGGAAAGTCCTCTGCAATAATGCCTTTGGAAGGAGACGCTTTTTTTACCTCACAAATAAACGAGATACCGGGCTGCCCAAGAGCATTCTCAAAAGGGAAACAACCTCCACTCCCTGATCCCTCGTTACTGATCCCTGCCAACTCCCGCAGTTTCTCAAGCGGAAGGGCTTTCTTCGCTGCTTCCACTCTCAGCTTTGTCTTCCCGGCAATTTCTTCAAGGATTGTCATGGCGCAGTATTTGTCAGGGCAATAAATTGCTCAAGCTGTTTCATGGCTTTGCCTGAGTCTATGGTTTCTTTGGCAAGAGCAATGCCTTCCTCAATGGAAACTTCTGGTTTGGCAATGTGGATTGCCGCAGCCGAGTTAAGGAGTACCGCATCGCGTTTGGGCCCTTTCGTTCCCGATAGAATATCTCTGGTTATCCGGGCATTTTCCGGCGGAGTTCCCCCTATCAATTCTTCTTTTTTACAGCGGGCAAAGCCAAACTGCTCCGGCTCTATCACATAGGTTTTGGTAAACCCGTTCTGCAGTTCACAAATGCTGGTGGGGGAGCTGAGTGAAATTTCGTCCATTCCGTCTTGACCGTACACCACCATGCCCCTTTTAACACCAAGGTTACACAGTACTTTTGCCATGGGCTCTAAATGATCTTCATGATAGACACCTAAAAGTTCCATGTTTGCGCCTGCGGGATTCACCAGAGGCCCCAGCATGTTGAAAATTGTCCTGATTCCCAGTTCGCGGCGGACCGGAGCAACATATTTCATTGAGATGTGGTAGTTCTGTGCAAAGAGAAAACACAGGTTAATTGTTTTGAGGACATGCAGGCTGTGTTCAGGCGGAATGGTGATGACAACGCCCAGCGCTTCAAGTAAATCCGCCGCACCGCATTTGCTGGATGCGGCCCTGTTGCCATGTTTTGCCACAGGAATTCCCGCTGCGGATGTTACCAGTGCGGAGGTGGTAGATATGTTAAATGAATTTGACATATCTCCGCCGGTTCCCACAATTTCCAGCACATCCATATCATGCAAAACCCTGATGCAGTGCTTCCGCATTCCCGCAGCCGCAGCGGTGATCTCTTCGATGGTCTCACCTTTTACCGACATGGCTGTAAGGAAAGCCGCCATCTGAATCTCGCTTGCCTTGCCTTCCATTATTTCATGCATTACCGATTCGGCAGTTTCGTAGTTCAGGTTTTCCCGTTTGGAAACCTTTATTATTGCTTCTTTTATACTCATCTTTTATCCCCTTTTAAAAAATTAACGGCGTCAGTACCGCAATAACTGCCAAGCAAATGATAAAATAAATTATCCCGTAAATGGCCAAGTGTTTGTTCGTCCAGCTTCGTTCTCCCGCCAGGCTGGAACCCATCATGGCCCACATGTTTGTGTAGTTCATGAAGAAACAGTTAGCTGCCATGATAAACAGGGGGAGCCATAACAGGGGGTTAATGCCGTAAGCTTCCTGAACAGAGGGAAGCAATGGAATCAATATTGCCATTGTGGGAAGGAAAAGAGCAATATCGACAAACCTCCATGCAAACAAAATGATCAGCATGACAAGGGCAAAAATCATGGGGTTTCCCGCTATGGGCCCTATGGCAGGTACAATTATTCCGCTTAACCAGCCTGCAATTCCTGTAGCGGTAAAAATGCTGTTTATGCTTAATGCCATTGCAACATAAATTACCATGTCCCAGCTTAACCCGGTCCCGATATCTTCGGGTGTCAGTATTTTCAGAATAAAAAACGCTATTACCGCAGCGAGACAAACAGCCGCTGTAGACAGGGAATGTAAACCGCTGGTAATAAATAAGGCAAACACCAGTAATAAAATAATACCGGCATTTTTTTCATTTTTGGAGAGTTTTATTTTTTCCCCTGTTTTTAATGAGTTAAATACATCGGTTGAAATTTTATCTTCCGGGCGCAGCACAAAATAACCGATTACAACCAAAAGCAATGAGATGAGTATCTGAGGAATGAGCATCACCGAGAGCCAGCTATCGAACGTGATTAAGCCAGCCATCTCCGGCACCCTGTCGTAGAGTCCCTGCACAATGGGGCCCCACAATACACCGGTAAGCCAGCCGCTGCCGGGCAGTATTGCCATGGCAAAAGCGGTCATCATAATCAGGGATTGGCCTTTTGATCCTTTTTTGAGATCGCATAATTCGCAGCATTGTACCGCGATGGGAATCATTATGGCTACCCGGACGGTCATGGAAGGGGTAAATATACTCAACACAACCCCGATGATCACCCAGGCCGTAATCAATGAAGGATAGGAAGGACGGAAAAGCCGCATGATCCCAAACGCAATATTCCTGCCCAGCCCTGTCTTGCGTAAAACAGTACCGAAGAACAGCGCCGGAACCAATGTCCAGACTGCAGAATGTGCAAAACCTGAAAACACCGTTCCCGGTTCAAGCCCGGCAATGAGTCCAAAGGCAGCCAGAAAAAAAGCGCCCATGGAAAAGGGAAGGCCAAAAGGTTTAAAAACCCATATACCTACAGCGATGATCACAGCGCCCAGCATTAAATGCCCTTTTGCCTCCAGTCCGGGAGCAAAGGGGCCTGCCAGCATAATCCACAGAGCGGGTAAAAAAAACAAGGCAAAGCATGTGTTTTTTACAGTGTTGTTTTTGTTCATATATATTCCTAATGGGGTATTTTACATGGATTTTGCTCCATAGTCTATTCACGTAAACCCCATTCCCGTAAACCCCATTGGTCGTTGCGTTACTTAATACAGCAATGTATACATATTTAATACTTATGCGGGGCCTGTCAGCGACCAACCGCACCGCTTCGCGGCACGTTTGTCGCTGACACCCGCTTAATCATGTTTAGGGTATACATTGCTGCCATTATTCACATGGATAAATAATGGGGGGATTGGGATCAGGGTTTGGTTTTTACCGTTGTATTTTTTTCGGTAGTTATTGCGGTATTTATTTCGTCTTGCAATTCAGCTACTTTACTTCTCAATACGCCTGCTTCATTTTCGTACCCTTCAAGGATTTCCAAATCGCTTCCTTTCGGGCCGGTGTAGCCGGCTATTTTGTTTTTTCTGGCGGTTTCGATTATCAGCCCCCGGATAGCCCGCCCTGCTCCGGCTTCTGCGTCAATAGCTTCTAGCCTGGCTTTATGCACGGCGATTAGACTGCGTTTGTCTGCATCCGGGAGGGCTTCCCATTTGCTGGTTTTTTCGTTGAATTTTTGGTATATAACTTCGGGCAACGGTTTTTCCTGCGTATACCCTTCGGGCGGTTGTTCTGCCGGATCGAAGATAAGCCTGAAATCGCGGTGGTCTTCTTTGTTAAACCATGCACCAGTGTTTCCCCGCTCAGGTTTTCTTTGGTTTTCTTTTTTCATAATGCTCTCCTAGTTTGGGTTGTTCCATCCGCCTGCTGCTGACACTCCCCAAGGAGTAGTATAACCTGTCGGATCCATGACACACGTATCGAATACAGTTAAAGTGTTTCCTCCGCTGCTCCTGCGGCATCCAAACCCGGTACGGCAGTACCCGAAACTGTAGCCGCCAGCTATTCCGCTGAATGTAGCTGCGCCGGCACAATTTACCAGATTTGTACAGCCATGGAAGCCATGGGAATAATTGAAATTGCTACCTTCGCCTGTGCCATCGCAGTTCGCTAGATACGAACAGAGATAGAAACCGCTACCGTAGTAACTATTGCTTCTACCCATGCCGGTGCAATTAGTTAAATAAAAGCAAGTATGAAACCCCCTGCCTCCGCTTTCGGAATCGCTACCTGGCCCGATGTCTTCACCCGTTCCTGAACAATTTGATAAATTAGAACATCTAAGAAAACCGGCTGCCACACCTGAGCTAGTGCCGCCGCCTGTACCAGAACCTGTGCAATTGGTAAGATTTGCGCAATTATAAAATCCGAAAGCATCATCATAATTGCCGGTGTAACTTTGAGCTATACTGGCGCAATTGGTAAGATTTGAGCAGTTGTAGAATCCGTAGGCCCAGGCATATTCGCGGTAATCTACATTAATATAAGCATGTACTTCAACAGATACATTGTCAAAGTAGAATTCCCTGCCAGGATTTATTAGTCGAGGCCATGTCCCTGATATTTTGCCGCGTATTCCGGCAAATCGGGTTGCTGAATTGCTCGAAGTATTATTAAAAATCAATTTACTTCCATCTTCTCCGGTAACTGAAAGCGTCCTGCCGTTTGAAATATCAACAGCGGCTACAGGGTCATCATGGTAGGCGGTTGTAATTTCTGTATTCAGTGTCCACACTCCCGCTTTGATAAGCACTCTTGAGTAGTCGTTGCCCGGATCGTTATCCGCCCATGCCCTTAACGCATCGTCAGAGTCGACAACGAAGGTGTACTCACCCTGACCAGTTCCGCCCCCGCCGGGCGGCAATTGCGTGGCTGGCACTTTGCCTTCGCCGTCAAGTGTAGCAAAACCACCGGGCTGCCCAATATTAGCAACACCGAGCGGGTTTTCTGCAGTGCCGTTTCCGGTAAGGGTGCTATCTGATGCAACGGTCAGCGCAATAAAATTTTTCCATTCACTGTATAATTGGTTAATATCTTTGGCCCCGTCCGCTGTAAGCTGAATTATACTCTCGATATGATCAGGCGTGTTTGTGACCATAACGATTTCGCCCCGCCTCGGAACCATGTCTTTGATTTCCTCAAAATCGTAAATTTCCCACTGCTGGCCTATTACGCTGCCCATACGTCACTTACCTCCCTGACTCTTACGTCTATGGTTGTCTTGCCTGTCTGCGTATTTAATTCAACCCGCAAAACCTGGCATCTTAATTCTCCGGCAAACTCCCTTTTTACTGTTTTTCCATTTACAAGAATAACATGTTCAATATCCCTTCCGCCTTTTTCAGCTCTGCGTCTTTTTGCTGCCAGCTCTGCCAGCCTGATAATGTTGCGCGGACAGTTCCCGTTTTCCGGCAGCCGAAAATCTATATCCACAATGTCGTACACCCGCAAGCCAAACCATTTCTCGCCGTTCAGTTGTATGTTTTTGATAATCGGGCGCAGTTCAGTAAAGTCTTCAAGCAACAGGTTGCTTTTCAGTTCCGCCCCGTCTATGTCAGCTAACAAGGTTTTCGCTTCCCATTCTTTCTCAATGCGGTGTATGTCCAGTATGTCAACCCGTTTTGATGTATCTATAAACCGCCTGCCCGTTTTTTCCCCGTAGTCATACCGGTACTCGATATTGGTATGGGTGCCGTACAATTCGGCGTTCCAGTCAATATCTACCTCATCCAGCCTTTCTATCTCAAGGCAATGTATGTTTGTCAGTTTATCACGGTTAGGGTTATCAAGCCGGGCGGTGAATTTGTTCTCGTGTACCTGGAACTGGAAACCGGCTGCACCGCCGCTTTGCAGTTTTTCTATTGCTTCATAGACGCACATTTCTTTATCAAACAGTATACCAATTTCATGATCAGTTAATTGCGGTGCATTAAGCTCATCCTGTATTTCATCCAGATTATACCGTAATTCATCAAACGGGACACCGGCATATTCCCACATAATATCTTCCAGGATTTCAAGCGGAGTAATTTTATTATCATTATTGGTAATAAACACGCCGTCCATACGGACTTCGTTAATTTTATTTTCCCTTTTGCCGCTCTGTTTTACTACTTCCCAGCTTAAAGTTATTTCGCCTTTGTCCAGCAATTCTTTTGATATGTCCCCTTCGCTGATTAACGGCTTCCACCGCGGGTACGGGCCTTCCCAGTGGTCATCCGTTAACCCTATATCATCATCACTCTCATACGGAGGTACGCGCTGGTATACCGTTGTCCAGCCGTCAATGTCTCTCTTGGGCCCCAGAGGATCGTCGGGATTAACCGGTATTTTACCGCCGGTCATTTTTACCTGGATACGGTCTACCCTGGTTATTTTTCGGGAAAACCGAAACCGGTATTGATCGATCAAATTGGTACAATTATCATAATTATCCGGATTTTCTTCATTTTCTGCCCTGCAGGCATCAGTGTGTACATGATGGATATCAACATATATCTGTTTCCCGTGCAGGCACACACCGGGAACACCGAAACACTTTCCATAGGCTTCCTGCATATCCTTGTCGATAAGGTTTTCATCGATCATCGGGAATTCTTTTTCGGTATACACCTTGTCCGGTATTTTTGCCGACAGACGTTCCCGTTTATCTTTAAGCTGGAAATCAGCCTTTTCTAAACCGGCAACTATATTCGCGATGTAGTATTGTGCAAACTGTATTTTTCTTACCGGCGATTCATCCCTAATTAACACTACATGCTCGCCGGCTTTTTCCGTTGTAACCATGCGTTTTTCGGAAGCCTTATCCGTAAGCCTTATGATATTCGTTTGCTGTTTTTTATTTTCATTAACTATTCCGAGATATAGATTACACTCGTTGCCGAGTAAATTTGAAATATCGTCAAACTGCCCGTTCGTATTATCTATGGCAATAGTGGTACTGTTAAACTTCATTTTATCATAGGTAAAAACATCAGCACTCTGCTCTACCGTTGGCGCTGTCAATAAACCGGGTTTATATAATATACTGTTGAGTAATACCGGGCTGCTGTTGGTAAATCCTATAAGCAAACCGTATAAAGCTGAATAAAAAACATATGGTGGGTTGTAGTCAATGAAACGGACATACACGATATTACCACCGTTAACCCAGCCGCCCCTGTTTCCTTCAAGTGTTCTTAAATCATTTATTGAGTTATAAACCCTGTATTCGATATGGTCAATAATAACATTACTTGCTTTTATTGGCTCCCGGTTATATGTATCTTCCATAAAGGGTAGAATGTCATCGTCAGTATACAGGACATATCTCCATATACCCGGTTCGATTGCTGTTGGAACACCGAGTCTATGGGAATGTTCAATTTCTGCAAGGACGGTTAGTTCTTTCATGTTAAATCCTTGGTTGGTTCCAGTACCTGAAAAGAACTGCGGAACCATCGGCTCCGGGAGCGCCGGGTAAACCGCCTACGCCACCACCGCCTGTATTATTATTAACATTGTTTCCTCCGTCAAACCCGACCTGTCCGCCTTGTCCGCCTTGTCCGCCTTGTCCGCCAATGCCGCCGCTGCCGCCGCCGTAACCACTATAGGTACTCGGGGATATCGCAGCTTGTCCGCCTCCAGGTCCTGCTCCATCCTGCGACCAACCGGCGGCGGCTATCCGAGGGTCATTTACAGCACCTCCGCCGTTACCACCGTGACCGCCTCTACTACTGTCTGTGGCGGAACCGCCTCCTGATCCACCACCGCCATAACCCCCACCGCCGCCACCTGGTCTGCCTACTCTATTTCCCTGGTAAGTCCCGCCGCCGCAACCGCCGCCACCGCCGGTTGCAATAAATAAAATTCCAAGTTCGGGAATGTCAAGGACAGACCCTCCTCCCCCTCCTCCTCCTCCTCCACTTGGAACACTGCCGCTACCCGGTGTGCCTGTGCCTCCGCCCCCTCCAGTCATCAATTTCCCTAAAACTGGTCTTGGTAGAAAAAACTTTGCCAGAACCCGTCCGCCTTGCCCACCTCCAAGACTAGCAGTGCCGCCGCCACCGCCTCCTCCTCCAGCTTTCAAATCAATAAGATACCAGCCTGCTGACAGTGTGTCAGCCACATTACCATAACCAGGTATTTGGTAAAAAAGATTATGAACTGCAAATGAAGGGGTAGCATTTTCATCAGGGAAGACTTTTTCCAATGGCATTACATCATCTTTAATTGGTGCTGATGAAAATAACCGGTTTTGACCGTCTTTGTATGCAAGTATTACCGCACGGTTGTTAGCATTATCGTACCAGCCGCTTTTTTCAATTTGATATGTCGGGTGAGTTAACGAACAACGGAAAGTACAAGATGAATCATCAGAAGATGGAGTAGCATAGATGAAAAAATATGTTTCAGCACGGATCGTTTCCCAATCTTCCACTATCTCATCAGTAACAGAAACATAAAACACACCATTTAGTTCTAACCGGCTACCGTTCATAATTCTCAGTGAGTTGTTTAATATCATTATCCTGACTTTATTAAACCCGCCGCCTTGAATTGTCGTCCTGCGAATGAATTTCTGCCACTCCAGTAAATCTGCCCTGTCAACATCAGGCTCTGCTACTTTTTCCGCCATTACCGCGCCTCCTGCCATGCTAATGACCCGTTGAAATAAAACCCGCTTTCGTTCCGCTTCGTCATCTGAACATCAGAAACATTGAGTGTCGCGTACATCGGGGAGAATTCATCTTTCGCATCGGGGTACGGGTCTATGACATGCGGCTCAATGTTCTGCACTGCTTCGATATATTCAAGAATGGTTTGCCGTTCCTCGTTTGTCAGACGGGGGTAATTGACGGAAAAATTGCTGAGTGTTTTCCGTTTTATACCAAACGCCTGGCCGCCGAACGACCGCGAACTTTCCCCGCGAATCGCCATACCGGTTTCCGGCTCCACCCCAAACCGCGGCAATACTGTTTTTTGACCAAGAAACAAGTGGCCAAGGTATACCGGTTCAATGCCTGCAAGTTCAAGGGTGAATGAGCCGGTGATAATGCTTTTATCGAAATTAAGTATCGTGATATAGTTTTCAATATCTTTTTCAAAAACTTCGCCCTTTATCTCAAGCCTATAGTCAAGGGCGTTTGTATTGGCGATGCAGAATGAATCTACCGTAGATACACAGTCAAGCTTCCCTGTTAATGAAATTTTCCTGTCTTTAAATTCAGCCGTCAGTTCCAGCATGGGATCCAAGATGTAGCTGACTAATGACCCCTGTTTAACATCAGGGCCTTCGAGGGCTGCTATCCAGTTATTATAGTAGACATTCATCTCAATGCCCTCGCTTTAATTGTGTAAAAGCCGTCATTGACCAGTTCCACGGTGCTTTTTGCTATTTCCCTGCTGTCCAGCATCACCACGAGCGTTGCCTGCACATCACCCCCGCTGCCCAACTTGCGGTTCTGTATCTGATCAAACAAATACTCCTGATCACTCAAGGTAAACACCCCCTCCCTTGAGTTAAGCCGTGCATGCACCTTGTCGCCGGAGTACAGGCTGCCGGGGACTATGCCGCCGGTGGCGAATTTTTCTGGCGGGTTGCTTGCAATTGTAGCTACCTGGATGCTGCCGAAAGTCAAGGCAGAAGTTGCAGATAACAGTTTAAGCCACCAAGGGCCGACTGTACCAGCAGCAGCAGAAATTGCCGCAACCGCAGTATCTATTATAGCACCTGTTTTTTTATTTTTCCAGGCTTTTTTTGCATTATCATATTCAAGGTCAGCCATTTCATCTGCGATTCTTTTTGCTTCTTTATTCTTTGCTTCTGCTATATCTTTTTCTATATTAAATTTCTCCAATGCTCGTTCTTTTTCGTAAATTAGCAATTCATCACCGGTACGTTTTGCAGCCTCCAGTTGGGCTTTTAGGCTTTCTTCATGATTTTCAACTTCAAAACCTGCTGCAACCAGATTTAAATCTCGCATATTATTGAGCTTGGCAGTTTCTAACTCAAGAGCTTTCTCGTCAGCTTTTTCTTTTCTTGCCAAAGTTTCTTTGTTAAAACCATCTTGAAATTTTATTAAACTGTTATATCCGTCTTTAATATCGTTTCCAATCTTTGAAGCAAACTTAAAGGTATCGCTGTCCAATACTTTTTTTATATCACTTCCCAAAGTCTTGAAAAAACTGAATTCCTGGCGTACTTCACTAAGGCTGGTTTTTGCGATATTGTTTATTTCTCTGGTTATTTCTTCTAGAACTTCTCTCGGCAGTTCCAATGCATTGGCTGCTTCTATGGCTTGTGTTCTCCAGTCTCTAATAGCATCCAGTTGCTGTTTTCTTTCTTGCAGAGAACTTTTAAATTCTTCATTATAACTACTTTCTTTCTTTGTAATTTCTTCTTGAATTTGAGCTATCACTTGTTTCATTCTTTCTGTGTTTCCTAGAGAAGTATTGAGTTCATCATTAAGCTTATTTCTCCGTTCAAGCATTGATAATTTATCAGTATCATGTTGTGTACTATTTTGTAATTCAGCAAACGTATTATTAGCTTCCGAAAATACAGTTTTTAGTTTTTCTATGACATTTAATAGTTTTTCATTAAAATCATCTAGCTCTTTTTCAATTGTAACAAAATTAATTTCTGTCATCTTTGCTCCTTATTATATATCTCTACGCCTCCATCTTGCGCTTGTACTACTGAAACGAACATAAGTACCGGCTTTTCTGTCATTCACATAGGAATAATAATACTGAAAATTGTTATCAAAAGCAGTATCAGTATGACGAGTCCTTACATCATTTCCTATTGTTATTTTAGTCAAATCTGTATTATCCCAAAAGGCTCGATTTCCAATAGAAACAATGCTAAAAGGAATAATAATTTCACGAATGCTGTTATTCCTGAATGCATCATCTCCAATAGAAACAACGCTATTGGGAATAGTAACATTCGTTGTCACATATACATTTGTACCCTCATACTGCACGGCATTATTCCTAAATGCTCCATTTCCAATAGAAACAACGCTATTGGGAATTCTAATTCTTGTTATTCTGTTATTCATAAATGCTTCATCTCCAATAAAAACAATACCATTGGGAATGTGTGCACTGATTAACCTTTTATTCTTAAAAGCACTTTCTCCAATTTTATATACCAAATCTTCCCATAATTCATCAGGTATGTCTAGTATTAATCTTTCATTTTGTGTTAGTCTATCCTCATTATAATACCCTATTACAATACCATTCCTAATTGCGTAAAGACTATAAGACCTAAATCTATCATCCTCAAGCGCTCGTACCTGCAAAACTCTGTTACGGGCCGCTACCTCCGCTTCCATGCCGTTAATCGTTGCAATCCGTATACTCAGATTATCAGTAATATCATCTACCTTCACACCGGAAAAAACCACGGTCTGTATATCACCGTCTTCAATCAAAAACTCAGGCAAACCGCTTGAAATAATCTCCCATGAGCCTTCTGCAGAAAAAGTATTCCTACCGATTACCTGTTCCCGGTCATTAATTAAATCAACGGCAATAGTATGCCTGTTATTCCGTTTTTCAAACGGTTTCAGGTTTGAAACACTCTGGGTAGGCCAGTTAGTAAAGTCCCAGGCATCTTTTCTGCCGGTGGCATCCAACCCCCTGTATACCGTCTGCAATGCCTGCTGCACCGGGTAGGCCCAGCGGAACGAGCCGTGCAGGTTGGTTTCTATGCTCAAGTCAACAGTTTCATTCTGATAATCTATCGCTCCTTGTTGTATGCCTGTTGAGTAAAACAATGTAAAGGGCAAAGAATTGTTTCTAAAAAAATCATCAAAGTATTCTTCCGTCTCAGTCAGCCGCGCCAACCAATCCCTACGCCATTGAATATCATTGCGGACATCTTCCCCAATACTCCCGCTGCTTATATCCGCCGCCATTACATTAGACCGGCTTACTGCTTCAAACAGGGACGGGTCAAGCGTTGCCGCCTGGAAATAGTAGCTCAACGCCGCTACCTCCGTTCCCTGCCGCTGGGCGGTTATGCCCCGCGCAAGGGCCGTTTCCGCCTGCACACGCGCCGGAGGCGCCATGCGCAGTTCCGCAACTCCTGTATCGGTCAGTTCCACCCCAAGTTGTGCAAGTAAATCAGCAGAAGCTTCTTTTACCGCAGCAAGGTTTTCCAAAGCGTCAGGTGTAACTGGCCTGGGCGGGTATGACGCCTTGCGCTCGCCGGTTTCCACTTCTGACACGGAAAATTCAAGAATGTAGCTGTTTGCCGTTTTGGTAATAGCGCCGGTAAGGATTAGCCGGGCATTCGTAAGTCTGCCTATGCGGATAAAGTCTTCATCAGAATAATCGCCGGACAGGGACTGGGCCTGTTCTGCAAGTACCGTTTCCAGGTTTTGCCGGTCTACAATGGTCATGGCAGAAAATCTGTTGAAGTCGCCGGTAATAGAGCTTTGCACGAGGGAGAGTATCCACTGTTCGTTAGGCGCAAGCCCCCGGCCTGCGGGTTCAAGCACAGCAAGCGCTATGCCTCTTCCGCCATTACCAGAAAACAGGGGGCCTGTTGCGGCCTGTTCCGGCGTGGGCAGGGACGGGCAGGAGAGGATCAAGAGCAATGAACAGAGAACAGTGAATAGTGAAAAGTGAACAGTGAGTAGTGGGTATTGAGAAGAATTTTTAGGCATATTGTTAACCTCTTTTGTGAAGGATTCGGAGGAATTTATTATTATGCACGCTTAGGGCCTCCTATCACTTTTCTTTTGGAAGCCGATTTGGCTTGCAGTTCAATATTTTTTTTCCTGCGGTATTCGGCAAGGCAGTGCCAGGCATACCGGTCTATGTCGCTTTTATTGTGATCGGTAAAAACTCCCGATACATGATCAGTGGGGTTGTCGTTGCCGTTTTCGGCAAGTATGGCAGCTTCAAGGAACTGATCATCGGTAAGTTTTCGTATATCGCTTACATCGCTGCCGTTTACCCAGGCAGTAAGAAAGCCAAATGTATCTTCGGGAAGTACAAAGCCAAGAAATAACTCTATATCGGCAATGCGGTTTTCCAGTTCAATCCGCTGTTTTGAAGGCAACCCTGACATATCTGTTTTTTTTATTTCTTCCAGTTCGTTCCGTTTATCTTGAATGACAAAGTCTTCATTGATAAGCAGCTTAAAAATATCATCATAAGCAGGCCGGTTCATGGTTAGACGTATCAGTTTTTCCTGATAATTCCGTATTTCAATAAGCTGCTGCCTGGTAAGTTCCGCTGTTTCACCGGAGACAATATTGGAAAAATCTCCGCAGCTTCGTATCTGGGTAGCATTCAGTGTCCGCAGTTCGCACCACACCGGCACTCCGTTAAACGGGACTGCTACCCAGTGGAATAACCCTCCCCGGATTACCTCAAGAGGGTTATAACCAACAGGTAAGCCGGGGCTATTTTTAATAACCTGGGCGTTTAACTCTTCCTGTATGATACGGCGAATATGTTTTCTCAGCATTATTCGGCAACTTCGTAAATGTGGAGGCCCTCAAACTGGTCAAGGCTGTATTCAAAACGCTTTTCCACCCCGATCAGTTTTCCGTTTTCATCGTCTGCTTCAACGGCAGTAATGTTATAGGCAAACTGCGCCCATGATTTTGCGTCCATGGGAACATCCCCTTCCGACCCGGTGCATGAATAATATAACCTCCGTTCAAACCCGGTCGCTTGATCAATGGTCGATAAACCAGTCCCGTACAGGGGAGCAAAAATATCCAGGCTGAAAACCGGCGAGCCGTCGCTTTGGGAATTAGGCGGCGAGTAGGTGCCCGGTTCTGTTTCTGTCGCCGGAGTGTATTCCCCGCCTTGAATCATATTGAGGAGTTCATCGTCTTTGAACTTTGTCGTTATTACCGGTGAAGCGCCCAGCCGTTTTACGGGAATAATCATGCGCGTTATGGTTCCCATAGCGCCTTCAAGGTCGATTTCCTCTTTTTCTTTAATGTCATTCGTTATGGAAATACTGATTGTTTCATCATCAAGGTAGGACTTGTAGTAAATTCCCAGGCCCCCAAATTTCCTGCATTGGCCAAAATCAAGGGCGCCGGCGAGTTTTCCCTTGATTTGTATTTCCGTTACAGTGGAGTCTTCTGCGGCAGCCTTGAGCCGTCCTGTTTCGGCATCAATGCTGAACTGTACACCGGTAAAACCGGCGGCCTGTAAAGCGGTTACGGCATCTTCCGGCGTAACGGCGGTAATGTCCACACCGGAAAAATTCACTTCTTGCTCCGGCTGCCATGGATCCCATCCAATTTTAACGGAAATGGACGCCTTTCCAGATACCAGTACCGAAGAGAGGTCAATTTCTCCGTTAAAACCGAGGGTCCGCTGCGCTGTAGCGTAGGTTTTATCAGGATTACAGCGTTTAATCCTGAACCCTTCGGTGGCAAATCGTGCTCTTTTTGTTTCGATCATCATATTCTCCTTGCTAAATTAATTTTGGAGCGAAAAAAATCCGCTCGTAGACAATTGTTTCGCTATCTTCCGGAGCCAGGGGGCCGTTCCATTCGCCGCTGTTCATCAGCCTGAATTTACTGCCGCTGCCTGTTTCCATCCAAATACGGTTGCTTAATAAAGCCGGGAGTTCGGTAAAAATATAGGCTTCTGAAATGTCGTTTTCTCCCGGATTCCGGTGGATGCTTATTCTGAAATTCTGCCTGTCGTTTTCTTCGGTCGGCTCTGGTTTTAGCACAACATAAGGGGGTACAGGTACCGGACCAGAATCGCCGAAAAGAATGACTTTTTTTACAGACCCCGTTTTAAGCTGGTTTAATATGGCAGTGTTCATCCTTGCCTAAACCTCCTTGATTGGGTTTGTAGAAGTATTATACATCTATAACGGATAGTTGTCAATGAAATAAATTATACCAACAATTTGAAAAAAATATGCCAAAAAAGTGTAATGGTCATCTATATTCCGGCAGGCAAACGACTGGTATCCAGGATGTCATACCATTGAAAGCAAATCACTTTACAATCTTTTTAAAGCTATAGTATAATAAGCTATGCCTGAATTAGCAAGATTTTACGGATTAGTAATAAAAATGTTCTTTAGGCAAAAAGAGCATGATCCGCCTCATATCCATGTCCAGTATGGCGAGTATGTAGGTTCAATTAATATCCAAAACGGCGAAATGCTGGAAGGTGATCTGCCTGCAAGAGCCTATAAACTGGTCAAAGAATGGAATGAAGTCCATAAAGACAAATTACTTGCTATGTGGAATAGTCAGCAGTTACATAAACTGCCGCCTTTGGAGTAATTATGTTTCATACTGTTAAGAGCGTTGATCCACTGCCGGATTTCAACCTTCACATTATTTTTAATAACGGCGATGCTAAAATCTATGATGTAAAGCCAATGATTAATAAACATGAGGCTTTTCAGGCTTTTTACCTTACCTATAAACTGTTTGAACAGGTAAAAATAGACGGCGGCGGTTATGGTGTATCCTGGAATGAGGATATAGATTTAAGCTGCAATGAATTATTCTATAATGGTAAGCCGGTATTTAAAGAATACGAAAATACAGCAGAAAAAAGTAAACATTGATCCCTCTCTATCAAGGCACACGATTTTTTTCTATCAGTACTGCACCCCTTTATCTTCCTGCTTTGAGAACCAGTCTGTCAGAGGGCGGCAGAGCGGTAAATTTAGGTTGCGGCATAACTACTCATCTTTTGTCTTCAGCACCGCAAGGAAGGCGCTTTGCGGCAGTTCCACATCGCCGACCATTTTCATCCGCTTTTTGCCTTCTTTCTGTTTTTCCAGCAGTTTGCGTTTACGGGTAATGTCGCCGCCGTAACATTTCGCCGTTACATCTTTTCGCAGAGCGTTGACCGTTTCACGAGCAATAACATGGCTGCCGATGGCTCCCTGTATGGGTATCTTGAATTGCTGCCGGGGTATTTCCTCTCGCAGGCGTTCGCAGACTTTGCGGGCGCGGTCGTAGGCGTTTCCCTTGAACACAAGCTGGGAAAGGGCGTCCACCGCTTTGCCGTTAAGCAGTATTTCCAGTTTGACAAGCTCCGTTGGCTTGTAACCGGTTATGTCGTAATCAAATGACGCATAACCCCGGCTCGTGCTTTTTAAGCGGTCATAAAAATCAAACAATACTTCGGCAAGCGGCATATCATAAATTAATTCAACACGTTTTTCGTCAAGGTACGTCATGTTCGTCTGCACGCCGCGTTTTTCCATGCACAGGGTCATGATATTGCCCAGAAAGTTAGCGGGGGTGATGATAGCGGCGCGGATGTACGGTTCTTCGGCCCCGTCAACAAGCCCCTCGTCGGGGTATTCTATGGGATTGTCAATTAAAGTATCTTCGCCTGATTTTTTGAGGCGAATTTTGTATTTGACCGAAGGCGCGGTAAAGATGACCGATTGATCGAACTCCCGTTCAAGCCGTTCCTGTATTACTTCAAGGTGCAGCAGCCCCAAAAACCCGCAACGGAAGCCAAAGCCCAGTGCCACAGAAGAATCTTTTTCGTACATCAGCGATGCGTCGTTGAGTTTTAATTTTTCCATGCTTGTCCGCAGTTCCTCGTAGTCGTTGGAATCGACCGGGTAAATTGAGGAAAAAACAACCGGCTTTATTTCGCGGAAACCGGGAAGAGCGGCTTCACAGGGATTATCCGCTCCGGTCACTGTGTCGCCCACCCGCACATCGCTGACTGTTTTGATTCCCGCTATGATGTAGCCAACATCTCCAACAGTAAGTTCTCCGGTTTCTACCAGAGCCAGTTTGAAGACACCCGCTGTTTCAACCTCGTATACCGAGCCGTTTGACATAAACGAAATTTTCATCCCCTTTTTTATCGTTCCGTCAAAGAGCCGCAGATGCACGACTACACCGCGATATGGATCGTAATGACAATCGAAAATAAGCGCCCGCAGCGGGGCAGCTTTATCGCCGGACGGCGGCGGTATGCGTTTAATAATGGCCTCAAACAGATCGTCAATGCCGGTACCGTTCCGTGCTGATACCTGCAGGGCGCTTTCGGCATCCAGTCCCAGGTCTTTGTCAATCTGCCGTTTGGCATTATCAATGTCCGCCGACTGCATATCAATTTTATTTATTACCGGCACTATCTCAAGGTTGTTTTCAAGGGCAAGGTACATGTTTGACAGCGTTTGCGCCTGCACGCCCTGGGTAGCGTCAACAAGGAGCAGCGCCCCTTCGCAGGAGTTAATGGCCCGGCTGACTTCGTAAGTAAAATCGACATGTCCGGGTGTGTCAACGAGGTTTAACTCGTAGGCATTGCCGTCGGCGGCAATGTAGGGAATCCTCACCGCCTGGCTTTTAATGGTGATGCCCCGTTCCCGCTCAATGTCCATGTTATCAAGAATCTGATTTTGAAAGTTACGGTCATCTACGAGCTTGGCTTTCTGAATAAGACGGTCAGCGAGTGTTGATTTACCATGGTCAATATGGGCAATAATGCAAAAGTTGCGAATATATTTTGTTTCTGCCATTGGCGTAACTAACCGATATTTGCTACATTACTGGTATCTATATGCAGCTTTCCGTCGTCTTGCCGGGTAGCAATTGATTTAAAGTGGGAAAAATACATTTTATCCATAATGGCGACATGGGTTAAAATCCATTCTTTCAGGAATTTGGTAAAATCAGACAGAATCAATCGTCTTCCGGCGTTATATTTCTCGATATTCTCAACTAATGTTAAAACAAAAGAGTCATGGGTCTTTTTGTGTTCGGCATATCCGGGGAATTTTGTGTGGAGCATTATTTTTTCTTCCGTACTGAAATGGACTTTTACATACTGTACCGCCTGTTGAATAATACTGGCGAAATATTCACGCTCCTCTGCTTCGTTTCCGGTGGCATGATTAAACATATCGTTGACAAGATCAAGCAATCCCTTGTGTTGATCATCAATAAGTTTCACCCCTACCGAGAATGTAGAGGACCATGTAATAAGGTCAGTTTTAGAAGTCATCCCAATCTCTCCTAAACTAAACAATACAATATTTTTTAGAAGAAATCAATAGGGAAAAAGCAGGGGAATCTACAGGCCGAAGCGTTCTGTTAGTTCCTTCATGTGGCTTCCAATAAAAAGAGCTCCGTAACAGGTTAAAATGATACCTATGGTAATGCCGACGGGAATCATGAATGATATCCCTGCGGCAATGGCAATTTTGTTGAATTCAAGGCCGAAAAAGGCTGTTGCAAGCGAAACGAGCATCACAATGCCGGCGATTATCCAGCCCCTGGTGGAGAATCCGCCGGGAAATGCGCCTGCCCCCTGAACTGATGTTTCATGCAGTTCCAATGCATGTTCTTCGCCGCTGAGCAATGCCATAACGGCATCTTCCAGTCCGGGTGAAGGGGGCAGAAAGTCATTGCGCAGAATGTCATGGCATACTTCAAAACGTCCGGCTTCCCGGGCACAGTCAGGGCAGAACATAAGATGCAGACCGACCTGAATACGGGCTGCCAGAGACAAATTCTCATGTTCATAAACCATGTCCAGTATCTTACTGCAGTTCATTCTAACCCCCTACACCCCAATATCCTCAAGTTTTTCCCTGAGGAGCTTTTTCGCCCTGAATACATGGGACTTGATGGTATTTACCGGAAGTCCGGTAATCGCCTCAATCTCCAGGTACGAGCGATCATAGAAAAAAAACAAATCAATGCAGACACGGTAACGTTCCGGCAGTTCCGTCAGCGAAGCCAAAACAGCTTCCTTTGCGGCTTTACGGATCAGTACACGTTCCGGTGTGTCGCTGTCGCTTGTCCCGGCTTCATCTTCTGCAAGGCTATGGTATTCCTTCCGCCGGTTCACCCCGTTTATCGCTGTATTATAGGCGATTTTGTACAGCCATGTTGAAAACCGCGAACGTCCCTCAAAATTAGAAAGGTTCCGGTACACTTTGAGGAAAACCTCCTGGGTAAAATCAGCGGCATCTTCGGCATTGCGAAAAAAGCTCAAACCCATGCCGTAGACAGGCCGTTCGTACCGCTGTACCAATAGCCGGAACAAATCCTTCTGCCCGACAATGATCTGCCCGACAATGAACTGGTCGCTGAATTCCTCCAAAGGAGGAAAGCCATCCTCCGCACCTGCCTCATGGTTCATTTGGCCTTTTTACCGCGTTTAATAACATGGAAGATAAGAAGGCCAATCCCCATGGAAAGGGGAATTATCCCCCCCAAAAGCCCGTATGTGGGGCCTGTTACCACGGCAAGAAACACCGTCAGGGTTAACCCGACGCTGCCCAAAAGCAGCCCCGCAAGCAGGCTGAATGTAATCAAATCGAAATCCGGACGGCTGTGATGACCTGCTTTAATTAACAGTATCCGCCGCCGGTGCGACCAAAGAAGATAAAAAAAGACTACAACAGCTCCCATGAAAATCCCGGCAATGGGGATAATGGCAATGAGGATCTGTGCCGCAACGGATGTAATCTGTTCCATAATTAACCTCAATATACAACACAGGTTGTTTTATGTCTATTTGTTAAGACACGCTGTAGCACCGCAAGTTGCATTCCGGGCCGCCCTTCCCGTTTGCGGGACAGTCAATTACTTTTTTGCAGAGAAAATATACAAGTTTAAAAAATGATTTAGTTATTGAACATTTTCCGGAAATCATCTAAAATATTTCCATGGGAATTACAGAACGGAGAGAACGGGAAAAAAACGAACGCCGCAGGGCGATACTCAACTGTGCCAGAGAATTAATTCTTGAACATGGGGTTGAGCGGGTAAACATGGAGGAGGTTGCCCGCAAGGCAGAGCTCTCCAAAGCAACAGTGTACCTGTATTTTCCCGGCAAAGATGTAATTTTACAGGAAATCCGGGAAGAAGCAGCAAAGGATTTTCTGGATCATATCAAGCCATTTGCCGAAACCGGACTTACCGGAATTAAAGCCTTAAAATATTTTTGGCGCGGTTATGTTGAGCTGTTTGGCAATTCAGATGAAATGATCATTGTTTTTAAACTGCATAATTTTTTCAACCCCGGCAATCCTTTTGTTTCAATGGAAGGACAAAGCAAATCACAATACGATGATGCGATTATCGCGATAATAAAAACTGTTATTGACCAATGCAAAGCCGAAGGAACATTTGATTCCAACCTCGATTCGAATATGGCTACACAACTTTTGCTTTCAATATTTTCAAACGCTGTCGATAAAGCCGCCGGCATGACTGCTGAGGCAAGAAGATCTCCGGCTTTTTTGGATGAAATGATAAAAGCATTTCAGATAATCATTTATGGTTTTGCCAGAGAAGCTATTGATCGTTCGGATCTGGACATCGTAAATATTCATTAATACGCAATCATTGGGATACTTACCGGTTTTTCCGCTGCCGGCGGAACACTACCCTCCATGACCTGATATAAACCTTTTGCACATTGTTTAACAGCCTGCATCATTGTCCGGTTTGGCAGTGAGCAAATATCAAAAAGACCGATGTTATAATTTTCCCCGTCAAAACGGCCAAGGGCAAATTGGTCGTAACACTGAAACCAATGGCAGCCGACACCGCTGGGATGGGCCGCCACCCGTTCGCAATAATAGCGGTATGCTCTGCCCCGCTCATGCTGATTGGCTACCCCTTCAAGCCCGGTTGCGGTTAAACCGGTATCCAGGGCGCCAAAATGGAATTCACCGATAACAATGGGCAGGTCAACACCGAGCTTAACAACATTGTCCAGCGCCGAAGTTGGATCGACCGCATAACAATTAATGGAAAAAACATCAAAATTTTCCCAGCCGGTTATTATATCCGGATCGGAAATCCATGCCCAGCGCATACCCAGGTTAAGATGATTCTGATCAACGGAACGGCATGCTCTGGAAGGTATGGTCACATAAGCGCCAAGCAGTATCCGGGAAAATTCTTTCTGATCCGCAAGAGCCTGCGGCGAAAAACCGGATGCCCTGAAAACAGGTTTTCGCAGATCGTCAAAGTTGTCAAAACGGTGATTCCAGGCTTTTGATAATGCCTGCGGGGTAATATATTTATCCATCAGGAATTGAATCAGCTTGTCTTTGCACACCGAAGGATCAGGGTTATATAAAACTTCGTCGGCAACCATCAAGTTATCCACAAAAGCCCAGGCGGGTTCGTTCCGCAGAAAATAGCCAATCATGAAAGGATCGTTCATATATGGAGTTAGAAATTCCGCGCACATTTCGGCATCTTCGGCATATTCATCGCTTAAAACATCGGGAAAATCACGGAAAATAAACTTTTTTGTTCCGGGGAAACGGTCAAGCATAAAAACATAAGGAATGCCGGCAGTACCAAAAAGTTTTCTGTCGCTCCAGTTTGCCAGTGTGTTTAAACCGTTTTCCCTGAACTGACCGGAAATAAGATGTGTCCATTTTTCATACCAGGCAGATCCAAAAGCACGGTACAGGTTTGCTTCTTCAAAAGAAAACATCACATTATCGGGACGGCAGCCCGCGTCATGATACGGCCTGAAACGCTGTGAAAATAAATGGCCGTACTCAGGATCGTCTCTGGCAGGAAGCCAGTCAAGCAGTTTTTCCACACCGTCAACGCGGCAATCGGCGCGGACAACCGTGCAGCAGGGACCGGCGCTGAAGAAAGCATTACCGTCAGGATCGGCCAGCCACCAGCGTCCGCCGGATTTTTTTACGGTGAAAAAACCGGTTCCTTCGGAGAGTTTATTTTTTTCATATCCGCCATAACGGCTCCAGCCATCAATGGAAAAATTACCGGAAACTCCGGCAGCCTCATGGAGCCTGTTTTTTAATTCTTCACAATTTTTTATTTTGCCCGGCCAATCTTTCTTTTTGTATTGCCCAAATTCGTCTATAAGCTTGTCATCGGGTATGGGGAATTTTTCCGGACGTTCATCGGTAAGGATAAGATCGGTTATGCAGATGGTTATATCATGATACGAAGGCATCGCTTCAAGACCAATGTACTTGATATCTTCGGGGATAATACGCCCGCCGTGACAGACAACTTTTAATTCTCCTTCTGTATGACCGGGGAAAAGAACATTGCCGTCCAGCCATTGCAAATCAATACATATCAGTACACGGAAACGGGGCATAATGCCAAAGCGGATATCCTGTTTTTTCGCATCGGTATTTTTGGGGATTATCACAATTTCCATGGGAACACTGTGATCTGTCAGCGCTTCAATGTAAAATGTCAGATAACGTTCCGGGCAGCCGGCAAGCTGGGGCAGGGAAATTCCGCCGCCGCCGGAGGGTATTTTAAGCGTGACATTTTCTCCGTCTCTTGATACGACTTCCGATCCTTTGTTCAGTGAGGCGGCATCAATTACTATTTTCCTCATTTTTATGAACACCCTGTTGTGCTGCCGCATGAATCGCATTTCATACAGGTTCCGTTACGCACCAAAGTAAATGATCCGCAGGAAGTACAGGGATCTCCCTCATAGCCTTTTATTCGGGCATGGGCGATTTTTAGCACTTCGCTTTCTTCGGGCCGCGGCTGGCTCAATACCTGAATCTGAGCGGCTGTCTGCACCGCAACTGCCGGACCCCCTCCCCTGGCGGAATCAATCTGCCCTTTCGTTGTTTCCCTGAGATTTTCGCCGCGGGAGACCTGCCCGGCGGCAATGGCTGAAAGACCTGTTTTTTGCCCGGTGCCCGGCGCAGGCACACCTCCGGCCGGTGAGCCTGCCGAACCAGCCGATCCTGCCAAACCGGGTTTGAAACCGGCGCTCTGTTTCACGCCAAAAACCTGTTTGGGATCCCCTGAGTCAACTTCTCCCTTCGTTGCGGTGGAAAGAAGGTCATCCGGTTTTACCTGTGCCAGATCATTGCGCTTAAGGTAACTTATCGCAAGGTCGCGGAAAATAAAATCAATGACGCTCGTAGCCATCTTCACATAATCGTGACCCTGAACAATGCCGTTCGGCTCAAACCGGCTGAATGTAAATGCGTCAACATATTCCTCCAACGGCACGCCGTATTGCAGGCCGAGTGAAACGGTGATGGCAAAACTGTTCAGCAAACTGCGGAATGCGGCGCCTTCGCGGTGCATGTCGAGGAATATTTCACCCAGGCTGCCGTCATCGTATTCGCCGGTTCTGATGTAAATTGAATGGCCGCCGATTTTTGCTTTTTGGGTATAACCCATCCTGCGGCTCGGCAATGTCCGGCGTTTCCCCCGGTCAGTAAACCTTCGGTCGGCAGGCGGCATCACCGGTTGTTCAAGGGTTTTTTCGATCTTGAGTATAATGTCGGCAAGAGGATCGGTTCCGGGCGCCAGCGATGAAAGCGGCTGAGAAAGTTTTGAACCGTCACGATACAGCGCTACCGCTTTAAGGGCGCTTTCCCATGAAAGCATGTACGCGCCTTTCACATCTTCGTAGTTTGCCGAGTTGGGCATATTAATGGTCTTTGAGATTGCCCCGGAAATAAACGGCTGTACCGCTGCCATCATCCCAATATGAGCTTTCCAGGGAATGGATCGTCTGCCGTTTTTACCGGACGGTGTCGCGGTGTCAAAAACCGTATAATGCTCAACTTTAAGTCCGGGCGCACCTTCAAGCCCCATGGTACCGCAGGCGTACAATTCCGCATCGGCAATTTCATTGGCGGAAAAACCAATATGTTTAAGCAGGCTAAATCCCTGCAAAGACCAGGTTGACTCGGGGATGCGGAGTACTTTTTCAACAAAATCCCTGCCAAGTATCCAGGGGTTAAACACCCCCTCCAGGTTGAGCGCTGTCTTGACCGCATTCTCGGCTGCGTCAATTGCCTCCGGTGTAAAGTTCCGCGCTTTGAGGGTTTCCGGGTTTATTGTCAGAGCGCCGTCAAGGGTTTTTCGTCCGGTAGCATAGGAGATAATGTCATCAATTTCCTGCGGTGAATAATCGAGAGCCTCCAGTGCGGGCGGCACTGATTGATTGATGATTTTGAAAAACCCGCCTCCGGCAAGTTTTTTATATTTAACCAGGGCATAATCGGGCTCAATACCCGTCGTATCGCAATCCATCAACAGACCGATAGTACCGGTGGGTGCAATGGCGCTGACCTGGGCATTGCGGTAGCCGTGGGTTTGGCCAAGTTCCAGGGCGCGATCCCACGAAGCTTTTGCCGCATTCAGGAGGTACGCCGGGCATTGATCAGGGTCTATTCCGCAGGGAATAATGTGCAGGTTTTCGTACTTGTCACCGGGACTGTTGTACGCCGCCCGCCGGTGATTGCGTATAACGCGAAGCATGGCATCGGCATTTTCCCCGTAACGAACAAACGGCCCCAGCTCTGCTGCCATGCGGGCAGATTGGGTATAGGCCTCACCGGTAAGCAGGGCTGACACCGCTCCGGCAACGGCTCGGCCTTGAGGGGAATCGTAGGCCAGCCCCATGAGCATGAGGAGGGTTCCCAGATTGGCATAACCCAAACCGAGGGTACGGTACTGGTATGAAAGTTCGGCAATGCGGGGTGAAGGAAACTGTGCCATTACCACCGAAATTTCAAGGATCGTTGTCCATATTCCAATGGCATGAAGATAGCCGTCAACATCAAACATTTTTGTTTTCTTATCGTATAACACCGCCAAGTTAATTGAAGCGAGGTTGCAGGCAGTATCATCAAGAAACATATATTCGGAGCAGGGGTTTGACGCGCGGATTTCCCCGCCGCCCGGACACGTGTGCCAGTCGTTTATGGTGGTGTGGTATTGCAGACCGGGATCGGCGCATTGCCAGCTGTTGCGGGCGACATCGGCCCAGAGCTTGCGGGCCTTGATTGTCTTAACGGATTCACCGGTGGTACGGCTCGTAAGATTCCAGTCTCCGTCATCCAGTACCGCCTGCATAAATTCATCGCTCACCCGCAGGCTGTTATTGGAGCTCTGACCGGAGACGGTGTTGTACGCCTCATCGTCCCAGGCGGTAGAATACAACACGCCTGCATCATCATCGCCTTGTTCAAAACGCCGTAACTGCTGGTACAGGTAAGATGCGGGAATTTTATCTCCCAAAGCAGCACGGAGCGCCAGGGCGAGGTCATGGTTTTTTTCGATGCTGAACTTGTCGGTATCCGGCCCCCGGAAAACAGCAAGGGCTTTTTTTATACTCTCCATGTGTTTTTTTACGATCGACGATCCGGTTACCATTGAGGCAACCTTGTACTCCTCGCCTGCCTTCCAGGTGACATATTTTTCCACATCGGGATGATCGGCATCCAGCGTTACCATTTTTGCGGCACGGCGGGTAGTGCCGCCGGACTTTATTGCCGAAGCGGAACGGTCACCAACTTTTAAAAACGAAAGCAGGCCGGAAGAAACGCCGCCGCCGGCAAGTTTCTCATTCATGCTGCGCAGGCGGGAAAAATTGGAACCGGTACCGGAGCCGTATTTAAACAGGCGAGCTTCACGTGTTATCAGATCCATGATGCCGTTATCCTTTACCAGATTGTCATCTATGGAAAGAATAAAACACGCATGGGGCTGGGGACGTTTGTAAGCGCTGTCTGATTTTACCGTCTTGTTTTTTTCGGGATCAAAGTAATAATGACCCTGGGCCGGGCCGTCTATACCGTATACCGCATACAGTCCGGTATTGAACCACTGCGGGCTGTTGGGCGCCGCAATCTGCCGGGCAAGCATATAGCACGTTTCATCATAAAATGCTTTTGCATCTTCTTCATCGTCAAAATAACCGTTCCGCCGGCCCCAGTCCATCCAGGTAAACGCCAGCCGGTGAAACACCTGCCGGGCATCATGCTCGGCGCCGTCTTCGGGCAGAATACCGCCGGGATCGTCTGCAAGCCCTGTTTCCGCCGGAACCCAGGCTTTCCACTCGTACATTTTATCCGCCGGGACTCCTGCCTTGCGAAAGTATTTCTGGGCAATAATGTCTGTAGCGATCTGGCTCCAGAAAGACGGTACAATAACCGTTTCTTCGGAAAAAAGCGCCTTGCCGTCAGAACTGCGGATTTCACTTTTCCGCTTTTCCCATACGATATCACAATACGGCCCCCTATCCCGGTCCGTAAAGAATCTTCTGATTTTCATTATTTTTTACCCTTCCCACATATATAGCGTATGCTTGAGCAGTGTACACCATATAGGGGGTATGTGACAAGCCCCCGCATCCCCTAATTTACTGCAACATTACAGAACTGGATAAAACAGCAATATGTGTCCACTAAACTTAGACGGGGCCCGTCGGCGACTAAGCGCACCGCTTCGCGGCGCACTTATCGCCGACACCCGCCTAACCATGTTTAGAGGGACACACACGCCGACACCCGCCTAATCATGCTTTTAGACATACATTTCTGCATTATTCCGTGTTGTACCATACAAATCAGGATTTGCGGTTCCCAAATTAAGGGGAGAAAAATTCGGCGGCGGTTGCCTGTGTACTGCCTTTTTTGGTCAGTTTGTATTTTTGCAGCTTGCTGTTTGGTTTTTCGGGTACAGTCATTTCGATTAAGCCTAAAGTTATCAGTGGTTCGATGTTTCTTTTGAACGAACGAGAATCGCCGGTTATACCTATTGCAGAAAAAATTTCTTTGCGGGACAGGGGTTTGCCTTTAATTGACTGTAATACAGCCTGCTGAATACCAGTTAATATAACTTGGTGCTTATCTTGGTGCTCAACTTGGTGCTTGTCTTGGAGCGAAATACTATCTAATAAGGCAGAAAGCGTAAATTCAATAAAAACCCCTGAATCGTTGGCTTTTCTTGCCTCCTCAATTGCCTGATAGTACTGCGGTCGGTTTGTATATAAAATCGATTCCATTGGTATCCATGCAAAGAGCGCTTTCCATTTGGCAAGTAGCAATGTTTGCCACAAGCGCCCCATACGTCCGTTTCCATCTGCGAAGGGGTGTATGGTTTCTATTTCATAATGCAGAATTGCGCTTTTCAAAACCGGGTGCAGTTCAGACTCTCTTGCCCATCCGAATAAATCGGTAACAAGCTGCGGGACAAACTGCGGACGAGCTCCTAAATGGACCATTTTGCCATCGTCAAAAACACCTACATCTCTGCTGCGAAATTTGCCGGATTCATTAAGGAGATCCCGGGTAATGAGCTTTTGTGCCTTCAGGAAATCACCGATTGAAAATGGATCGAATGTGAATATTCTGTCATAGGCTTCATAGGCGTTTTTCACTTCTTTAATTTCTTCTTGTTTGCCTGCAACCAGCTTACCTTCAATTACGGCTGTTACTTCGTCCAGTGAAAGAGAATTGCCCTCAATGGCAAGTGATGAATGTATTGTCCGCAGCCGGTTTTCCCTGTGCAATCGGATATTTCGCTTAAACGCCGTACTTAACTCAAGCCTTGTCGCTTTCTCGACAATTTTTGCCAAATAATCGGCGGCTTTTTCCGTGATGGTATATGGCGGTTTGTTAAGCATAAAAAAAATTATACCACCTCAGCCAAAAATAGCATAGGCAAACATCCTGCATAAAAAAACCTCCCGGGAAAAGGAGGTGAGGAAACCCGGGAGGCAGACTGCGTAACGGCGGTTGCATTTACTGAGGTGAAAACTCTGCAGATGATTTATTGGTTAGGCAGTTGGTGTCAAAGTCATCTTTTCCGTTTCGTCATTCTAAAAAAAATATAGTAATTTATACGGCAGAATTCAAGTGCTTTAGAGAAAATATTAGAAAAAAAGTAAGAAATAACAAATAATCTTAATATAACCCAAATGTTGAAAAATTGTGTATATTTAGGTAAAAAATGTGGGAAACCTATGGAAAACCTGTTGAAAACCGCAATTGTACTATGCGCCTTTGGCAGGAACAACCCTCACAAAGGTACCATAACGGTACATCGGCTCTTCTTCTGCAATTGGTTCCGGTTTGATAACAGTTTTTGCTCTGGGTAAATCACCATGTATAACATGAATGGTTTTGTTTTTTTCGATAATTTCTACGATTTTGCGGCGTGCAGCATAAGGACGGCAAATCATATATAACACCGGCTTCATCCCGCCAACGCCTGAAATATGGATTGTGCCGTAACGAAATATTCTGCCTAAAAGACCCTGAGTACAGTAGATGCTCTCAATACGGTCGGTGGGGATTTCAGCCGTGATTTGGCTAATGACACCTTTCTTTATCATCAACCGTTTGTTCGTAACGCCGTATTCGGTATTAATGTACTGAAAAATACGCCCTATAAAAATCAGCACATTTAACAGAAGAACCGCAAAAAACAGGTATGTGATGATATCCCGGATAGAATACCCAAATAATAAACCCGGATTGATCATGAACCATAAAACCAGCAGCAGGATAAAAAACGGAAGTGATAACACCATACATCTGACGGTGTACATCCAGTGCATTACCGGTACATACAGTAATTCTTCGCCTTCATGAAAGTTTTTTTTCCTGATAAATTTCATTTTTTCCTCCCAATCATTGCTTTTTTGGCAATAGAGTATTTTAATCCGGGAGGGATGGTTTGTCAAGGATGTACATTGCCTGGCACCTATCCCCCTATGAATTCCCTTCATTTTAGCCGATATTTGAAAAGGAAGGTTGCGCTCTTGTGGAATGATAACAAATACAATCAAAAAACCACGTTTTCTCAAAAAATTATTGCACAGTGGAAGCGATTCTTTAACATAAATGAAGATAATAATAAATTCCGCCTGACAGCGCTTTTCCTGGCTGCCGTACTGGGAATGATTGCCATTGCTCTCTGGTTATCGCTATTGGGAGCTGTATTTGGTTTTAAGGCTTTTAACCCGGTATTCGGGTCGATATTTTCCCATGCATACGGTATTCTTGCTTTTTGTATTCCGGTATACCTTATTTATGCGGCAATAACCCTGGCTGACCACCGCTGGCGGCCGGAGCGGATTTATGTTCTTTGTGTATCACCAATTCCATTCCTGACACTTGCAGCCGGTTTTATGATTTTTCGTAATTTTGAGTCGCTTTCCGAAGATAATACATTCCTGGCTTTTACCGGAAAAACCGGGTTTGGCATTTTAGTGATATTTTTCACATTTTTTGAATTGACCGGGTTACGGTTATTGAAAAAAATATTGTTCAGGAATGTTACCGGAAAAACACGAAGGTGGATGAGAAAGCGCGGCCCTGCTCTGCTGCCTCCGCCAAAGGCAAATTTAAATAATATTTATGCGGAAGCTGCGGCTACAGGAGAGTGGATTGATGGCGGCGGTTTTTATGCAAAAGATACCGTGCAGGATGAACTTGATCTTCCGGAGATTAGACCTTTAAATACCCCCCTTGCACTTGAATATCTGGACGAGAGTATGAGGCAAAGGGAAAAATCCCGCAGCACTGCCTCCGGCAGTCATGTCAGCGCTCATGCAGACAGCAGTGTCGAGCGGGCTCTGGAGGAAGCGGAGATTATCGCAGCAATCCACAGCGAACAGCAGGCTCGTAAAAAATCGGCAAGCAGGCACCAGGCTTTCGGCAAAAAAAAATACCATGTTCCTCTGGACATTCTTAACCAGTACCCTGATGGTGAATATTGGGTGATCGATCAGGCAACAAGGGATGCGGCTATAACGCTTAAGGCAACGCTTGAAGAATTTAAAATTCAGGCGGAAGTAACGGGAATCAGAAAAGGGCCGGTAATTACGATGTTTGAAATCCTGCCCGCTCCCGGAGTAAAACTTTCCCGCATCGTCAATTTGCAGGACAACATCGCCCTGCGGCTTGCCGCCGCGTCGGTGCGTATAGTTGCGCCCATACCGGGAAAACACGCTGTCGGCATAGAGGTTCCAAATGAACGGCGGAGCATTGTTTCATTCAGGGAGATCATTGAAGGTGAATTACAGCGTGAAGGCAAACGTCCGGAAATTCCCGTCGTTATCGGCAAAGATATCTCCGGCGAGGCACTGACCATCGACTTGACCCAAACACCCCACTTGTTAATTGCCGGAGCTACGGGTTCGGGAAAATCGGTCTGTGTCAATTCACTGATCCTTTCAATACTGTATCAAATTCCTCCCTCGGAATGCCGGCTGATTTTCATCGACCCAAAAATCGTAGAGTTAAAACTGTATAATGATATTCCTCATCTGCTGACACCGGTGATAACCGAGCCAAAGCGGGCATTCCAGGCTTTGCAATACTGCATTTTTGAAATGGAACGGCGATACGCCTGTCTTGATAAAATGGGAGCGAGAGACATTCGCACGTATAACAAACGCATTAAAGAAAAAAACAGCGCTCAGGAACATATGCCCTACATTGTGATTATCGTTGACGAGTTTGCAGACCTTATGGCAACAACCGGCAAAGACCTTGAGTCCATTGTTGCCCGGCTTGCATCAATGAGCCGCGCGGTAGGCATTCACCTGGTACTGGCAACACAGCGCCCTTCCATTGATGTAATTACCGGACTGATTAAAGCAAATATCCCTTCCCGTATCGCATTCATGGTGGCAAGCATGATGGACAGCAGAATCATCATCGACAAACCGGGAGCCGAAAAATTGCTGGGCAAGGGAGACATGCTGTTTTACGGCGTTGCCAACCCATTCCCTGTCCGTATGCAGGGCGCTTTTATATCGGAAGAAGAAGTTGAAGCAGTAGTGGATTATGTTAAAACACTCGGCGAACCGGATTATATTGACGATGAAATATTCTACGATGATGATGATGAAAATATAAGCCCATCACTTTTTTCCGAGGATGACCCGTTATACAATAAAGCCCTTGAGATTGTGCTGCAGCAGGGAAAGGCCAGCGCCAGTTACATCCAGCGCCGCCTGAAAATCGGCTACAACCGTGCTGCCCGCCTCGTCGAAGAAATGGAACACAAAGGCGTTGTCGGCCCCGCCCAGGGATCTAAACCGCGGGAAGTTATACTAGGTAAAAGGTAAAAATGAAGAAAAGGCTTAGCGAGTTAACATCAAAGATATGATTGCTGTCTATACTTTGACAGTAATCCGCTAAACTTCTTCTCACTTTTAACTTTTACTTTTTACCTTTTTCTTCCCCCGCTTCCTCCCCATGTACGCACGTGCACAAGCTCCGATGCCTTTTATCCAGAACGGTTCCATGCGGCGTTCAACCATTTTAAGGAGTTTAACGATTGGCAGTTTCTGAGGGCAAAGAGGTTCGCATATACCGCATTTAACGCACAGGCTGGGGCTTGCCGAACGTTCTGACAACATGCCGGTACTCATGGCAAAATGTTTAATCCCGTTAACATACCCCTGTGTGCACATGGTATTGAATGATGAAAAACAACCGGGAATATTGACTCCTTTGGGACAGGGCATACAGTAGTTACAGCCGGTACAGATGATTTTACAGGCGCGGTTAATTACTTCCAGTACCCGGCGGTATACATCAATTTCCAGGTCACCATGCATTCCCGGCTGTGCAAGTTCGGCAAGCCGCAGGTTTTCTTCAACCTGGGCCATGTCGCTCATACCGGATAACAGCACCGCCGGCTCCGGCTGATTCCAGATCCAGTTGAGCGCCCACCCCGCAGGTGTCAGATCAGGGTTCGCTCTTTTATAAATAGCTTCTGCCGCTTTCGGCAGACCGGATGCAAGCTTGCCTCCCAGCATCGGCTCCATGATCATGACCGGCATTTTGAGAGCGGCTTTTTTTAAACCGGCAACTCCTGCCTGATAATTTTCATCGGAATAATTATATTGGATCATGCACATTTCCCAGTTGTAATCATCAATCACTTTCATAAATTCTGTCTGGCTGCCGTGGTAAGAAAAACCAATCTGTTTAATGCTCCCTGCCTGTTTTTTACCGGCAATCCATTGTTCTATTCCCCAATTTTTAAGCTTAACCCATTGATCCAGATCGCTAATCATGTGCATCAGGTAATAGTCGATATAATTCGTTCGTAAACGCTTAAGCGATTCATTAAAGTACCGGTCAAAGTCTGATGGGCTTTTTACAAAAACAAGCGGCATTTTTGTCGCAATATATACTTTATCCCTTACCCGGTTTTTTTCCAAAATACTTCCCAGAGCTTCCTCGCTTCCCGGATAAATCCAGGCCGTATCGAAATAATTCACCCCTCCGTTAATGGCCCGCATAATCATTGCTTCTGTTTTTTTCATATCAAAGCCGGTAATATTTCCGGGGAACCGCATACATCCAAAGCCAAGCGCCGATAGTTTGTTACCCGATATTCTGTCTGTTCTGTACTGCACAACTTCCTCCAAGTTTAGTATAGCAGAGAATAGAGCGGCGATCACAGCAATGAAAAGAATACCGTTCGATTATTTCGCAAATTGCCTGACTGCAAAGATCGCTGTTTTCCGCAAATCCCCTAATGTTTTCCTCTGTAAAATAACAAGCCGGTAAATTGCGGCTTCAATGAAACTGTACAGAAAATCATCTGCGGTCTTGATACTGATCGGTTTAAGATCACCGGTTTTTACGCCTTCTATCACCATGGACGCAAGAATATGCCGCAGTCTGATCGTGCGCCGACGGACGCGCTGTTCGGGATCATTTCCGTTCTTTGAGAGGTGCAGAAGGTAATTCAGGACTACGGTAAGCAGGCGGCGGTTTTCTTCAAGCAGTTGAAAAATATCCATTAAAACATTTGAGATTTTCTCAATGCTGTTCAGAGATGTATCGGAAATAATGAGTTTTATGTCTTCTTCAACCTTTATCAAAAAAAGTTTGATGCTGTAATTAAAAATTTCTCTTTTGTTTTTAAAATACAGGTACAGGGTTGTACGGGTAATGCCGCATCGTTCGGCGATTTTCTGAAAAGTAGCACCTTCAAAACCATCGTCAATAAAAACATCAAGGGCCTTCTTTAGTATTTCATTTTGCCTTTTATCATGCTCCACTACAATCGACATCATTACCTCCTTTTTAAGCTGCGTTAGCAGCGACGTAAATCGAAGTTTTCGTTGTTTTTACAGCATCTCATACTGATAAAAATATGAAGGAGTCGGACCGTTATTTATTTCCCGGCAGGCATCTGCTTTCCTGCCGAAAAAGGATTCAAACCCCGGATGATCGGTTATCACAGCCAGTTTCCATCCGGGAAAGTTCCGGGACAGCGCTGCCATTTCTCCGTAAATCCGCTCTGATTCCCGGGGATCTCCCAGCCGTTTTCCATACGGCGGGTTTGTTACGATGAAACCGCGCTCATCATCCTGTTGGCGATTCGAGTTTCGCCAACAAGATGATGCTTTATGCATGGGCAGAGTCTGTATCTCCGGCAGCACCGGCAATTCAGACGCTGTATCCGGCTGCAGGTTCTTCTGCAGCCTCCGTCTTTCGGCTATATCCCCGACCCGCCTCAGGTTCGACATGGCAAGCGTAACGGACGCTGCGTCGCTGTCGCTTCCGGCAATGCGAATCGTCCGTTCAAAATTAATCCTGCTGTAGAATTCGTTCCGCACCGCTTCCTTAATGGCATTATCGGCGATAAGCAAATTGCCTATGGAAAAATCCCTTCCCAGACCCGGGGCCATATCCCATGCATATACAAGCGCTTCGGCAAGGATGGTGCCGGATCCGCAAAAAGGATCGTATAGCGGATACTTCCTTTTCCACCCGGCAAGCAGCAGCAACGCTGCTGCGGTTGTTTCCCGCAGAGGAGCAATGCCACCTTCCAGCCGGTACCCTCGTTTAAACAGCGGATCGCCGGTTACATCCAAAAGCAGGGAAACAATGTCTTTTTCGATATAGACACGAACCTCCGCTGCTGCGCCGGTTTCAGGCAGCCGCTCCAGATCTCCGACCCCGCCACCTCCAGGTGGCGCACACAGCCGCTGGGCTGCTGCCTTGTGCACTACAGATTGAATGCTTGTCTCCGCCATAAGCTGTGAACGGTTGCAGCGGACCTTTACTACCTTTAGCCCCAGCCGCGCCTGAACAAGTTCCTCCCAGCGGATAGTGTGTGTCCCTTTATACAAATCATCAAAATTTTTCGCGGGAAAAGAGCCCGCTTCCAGTAAAATCCTGTCGGCAGTACGCAGCCCTATGAGTGCCCGGTATAAACCTGCGGTATCTGTCCTGAACCGAACCCTGCCATAACCGGAATCGACGATAGTCATCCCCAGCTTTTTAATTTCGTTTGAAGCGGTTTTCTCCGCACCGACAGCACACAACGCAACCGCGTTACGTAAACCGGTGAGGCCCTCCTTATTCTCCATGTTTACAGTATAACATATTTTGTACTTTTGTCGATGATGGTTGGGATTTTTGCGTTGTTTTGCAATGTTGTACCCTCTTGCCAAGCCCCCCGCTGGTATGCGATAATCATGATATGGCTGATATTTTAGACGATCCTTATGCAGGGATGGAAACTGAAGAGGAACGGCAAGCAATATATCAACAGCTTCTCGCCAAATATGAACAGGACGATTTCGAAAGGCGTAAAAGTATTTATACCGACTTAATGGAGAACTGGAATCACCAAAGAAGCATCCAGCAAGACCTGGATCAAAGACGACACAAATACTTGTTTATGCTTGCGGGAGGATCTTTTGGGGTTTCTTTTGCCTTTATTAGCCAGGTAGTCATGCTGGAATCAGCTGATAATATGGTTATACTGGTCTTGTCCTGGCTCTTCTTTGCCATCACGATGATTGTTGCTGTACTTGAATTAACAATAGGTTCTTTTATTCAGGATATGCTCCTTAATAATATCGAAAAAAACCTCGAGAGAGGTTACAGGGGAGATCCGTACAAAGAACCCGGCAGGCGGCTCGCCATGCTGCCAGGCAGAATACTTGGCCTGGTTTCTGTATTTTCTTTTATTGCAGGTGTACTATGCCTATTATATTTTGTTCTTCAAAACACATAAACAGCGGGGGGCGTCCGGCTCCTCCGCCGCCTTCTCAGCCACGGCCTCCTCCTCCGACACCGCCGCCCCCGCCGCCGCATCCGCCTGCGCCTAAGCCTGCTTCTTGAACATTGGGGTCTGTAACTTTTACGATGTTTATTACCTTACTTCAATCCCCTCGCATCTGCCTTACTATTTCAAGATTATTCCTTGCATCCATATGGTATGGATTGATTCGCAACGCAGCCTCATAATCTGCAATGGCCTGGTCAAGGTTGCCTTGATTGGCATGCGCACTACCGCGGTTGCTCAAGGCATTGGCATTGTCTGGCTGTATCCTGAGCACGGCGGTAAAGTCTGCAAAGGTTCGGTCATGTTCGCCTTTCATTCCATAAGCAACACCGCGGTCGCTTAAGGCATCAAGGTAATCCGGCCTAATCCTGATTGCGGCGGTATAGTCCGCAATGGCCCGGTCATAGTCGCCTTTTCCGGTATACGCAGTGGCGCGATTGTGCAAGGCTTCGGGGAAATCCGGCCTGATCCTCAGAGCGACGTTTAAATCAGTAATGGCAAGGTCATAGTCGCCCATGTCGATATACACAGAGCCTCGGTTGTTTAAGGCATTGGAGAAGTCTGGCCTAATCCTGATTGCGGCAGTATAGTCCGCAATGGCCTGGTCAAAGTCGCCTTGGTTTGCATACGCAAGGCCTCGGTTGAAAAATGCATTCCATTCATTTGGATCCAATCGTATAGCCTCGTTACAATCTGCAATTGCCCGCACCATATCTCCCTGGTTGCCTCTGTCTATATATAAAGAAGCACGCACATCATAGGCCTGAGCCCCATGTGGGTTTAACCTGATTGCTTGAGAGATATCTTCAATTGCCCTGTCCCAATTTTCTAAATCAGCATAACCAGACCCTCGATACATATATGCCATTATATCATTGGGGTTCTGCTGAATTATTCGGGTATACTCATCAATTGTTCTTCCGGGTTGGGTCTGGGCGGAAAGGCTCATGGTTATTAATACAGCCAAGACCATCATAAATAATTTCTCTTTCATAAAAATCTCCTCTTGTCCATAATATTTAATATGCCGTTATACAACAGCATAGCTTACAAAGAGAATCAGGCATATTTACGGCCTTCCGCTCCTTTGCCGGGCTGACTCCAGAAAATACTGCGCATCTTCATTATCAGGGTCTAATTGAATTGCCCGGGTGAAATCTTCAATTGCTCTTGCAAATTCTTCTTTGTAAGAAAACACTAAACCTCGATATAAATAAAAATCTGCAACAAAAGGGATAATCTGAATTGCCTGGGTAAAATCGGCAATGGCATTATCTAAATCGCCATGCCTTCTTCTCCATAAATAGCTACTTCCGCGAAAGTAATACACTAATCCATTGTCTGGGTCGAGCCGTAAAGCCTGGGTAAAATCTGCTATAGCCCGATCCCTATTGTCCATATTGTTTGTAAGCTCATAAGCAAGGCCTCTTTCAATATGCGCATCGATATTATTTGGGTCTAGCCGGATAACCTGGGATAAGTCTGCAATTGCTCTATCAGAATCTCCTTTTCTGGAATACGCTTGACTTCGGGCAAAATAAGACATAAAAGTAGGCCCAAGCTGTATTGCATGGGTTAAATCCGTAATTGCATTATCTAAATCACCCTGTCTTCCTCTGGAAAGATAACTCAAACCGCGGCCGAAATATGCCACAATATCTATTTGGTTGAGCTGAATGGCTTGAGTATAGTCTGCTATGGCAAGATCCCAGTTGTCTATATAAAAATATGCCATTCCCCGCCATGTATAAGCCGCATCCATATTTGGGTTTAATCGGATTGCTTCGGTAAAATCTGCTATTGCTGTTGCATAATCACCCCGCTCGGAAAACATTATACCCCGGTCAAGGAACGTTCCCGCTGTCTGCGGCGTAGCCTGCTCACTCACCCCGTATCTGGCTGTCCTTACGGTGGTCTGCTGATTCGCTAAAGCCGTTATCATGCGCCGGGTTGCATTATCAGATCGTACATCGTACCGGGCAACACTGGAACGCAGGGCTGTTTCCACATGAATCGCGTTTGTTCGCAGGCGTAAGACGCTATCCAGATCGATCAACTGCCCGGTAATGACAAGCTCTGCCGCCAGGAATCGACCGATGCGCTGAGCGCTCTCATCACTTACATCTCCCGACATCTGAAAGTTTAACTCTCGAAACACAAAATCAAGATTTTGCCTGTCCGCTACCTCTATACCCCGGTCAAAAAGTTCTCCGGTCAGCTCTTCCATGATGTAGTCAGAAAGATTGTCATTTTCCGATTCAAATGCCACGATTGCTACACGGCTTCCGGCAGGAAGATCGGAAGAAATCCTTTCTGCAGACTCTGCGATGGCATCCATTAAGGAAATACCATCACTAACCTCTGGCCGTGTGGCAGAAGAAAAAGAAAAGAGCATAACCACGTTAAGAACGACTATCAGGATCTTTTTCATATATGACTCCTTGCATTGTATTGAGAAATATTGTGAAGTGAAAAATTTTCATCAAGGGTCATATTCTGTGTTTGCGGCATATTATTCTCCTTGACTATTATTATAGCAGGACAAACGAGAAGTTAAAGGGAAGTAACAAAGCCATTGTTTGAGGTTTTTGTACTTTTGTCGATGATGGTTGGGACTTTTGCACTGTCTATCATTTTGCCTGGTAACACACCTTTTTAATACCCCACAATGCCACATTCCGTATTCGCTCATCATTGTGATGGCAGTTTTCTTTAATAAAGGGATGATATTCGATTTTTCCGGAATTAACCATGATCCTTAAGGCATGGCATTTCCAGAGCCATAAGTTGTCTTCACCCAGGTACCAGAAACGGGGGTTAATAATATTTCGATATGTATCTTCGTCCATGGACAGGATTTTTTCTGGTTTAAGGTATTCCTCAAAATCTTTTAAAAGAGGGAACTCTTCCCGCTCAATAAATTTTCCCTGGTTGAGGGGACACACATCCTGACATACATCACAGCCATAAAGCCATAATCCCATCCGGGACAGGAGATCTTCATCTATAGTTTTTAGGCCAAAGAAGGTAAGTTGAGCGATACATGCACCCCGGTCCATGGAGAAACTGCCCGATAAGGCCTTGGTGGGGCAGGCCCGGACACATCTTTGACAGCCTTCGTCACATCCAGGATGGAGACTGTGTTTGTTCTCCGGGTCATAATCAAGCTCCTGGTCAGTAACCCAAGCATGTATTATAAGGTATGAGCCATGTTCCGGATCATAGATAAAATTGTTCCGGCCAAATTTCCCTACCCCGGCCTTGGCGGCAGCCCAGCGGGAAGGGACCTTTTCCTGAAGAAGATTGAGCCCCAAGGTTTTAAGATAAACCTCAAATTCATTTCGGGAACGGTACTCCGGGGCATAGCTGAGCCTATTGTCAAAGAGGTACATGCTGCCGATCACTCCATCAAGACATTTGGGTTTATTATACTTATTATAGCGCTGGGTGCAGACGATGAGTGATTTTGCGTTTTCTATCACCTTACCCTGGTCGTAAAGGGGCTCATAAAGGTGTTTTGAATCGGGAAATGATTGTAATCGTTCATCCAGATAGTGGGTATATTCCGGAAAAGCAGTGTAGGGGATAATCCCGCATCCCGGAAAGCCGAGGTCTCTGGCTTTTTGTTTTATTTTAGTTGATACAGACATGGTATTTTTACATCTGCTGCTTTTTTTTAACAGTAACCCGCCTGCCTTCTTTGGGCGTGCGCGTCACTTCCGGGTGACGCGTCACCTCCGGGTGACGAGCCTTGCGCGGTTTTTCGTTCCCACCGCTTTTTTCATCACGGGCCGAGGTTCGTGCAGAACCGGCAGGTTTTGCTGATGCAGGTTTTGCGCGGCGTCTTTCGCGCATTTCCTTTTCCAGTATGCGCAGTGATTCGTCAAAGCCTTTAAGGAATTCCTGAAGATCATCGGCAAAAAGAATCACTGACTGGCGGTCAAAGCCCCCTGTGTCACGGTTTTTGCTCTCTACAATATTGAGGTAAAGATCACCCATGCGATTTTCCTTGACGTTAAAAAAATACGTCCGGTTGGGCAACAATACCCGTGTCGAAAAAAGTTCTCCCCGTAGTCCCATGTTAACTCCTATGAAATTGGAACAATATCCGCTGCTTTTGTCATGCGGCGCTGCCAGTTAATAAGTTCCCGTTCGAGCGGCTGCTCTGCTGCATCTGCCATAATCCTGAAAACCGGCTCGGTGGCGGACCCCCGCATCCATAATGAGGCAATATTCGTACCTTCAGCATTACGGAAGCAGACTTTTAATCCGCCCTTGCCTGCCTCGCCAAAATCGCTTATTCCTTTTCGTTCTTTAATCCCATTGTATGCCAGTGCATCCCAGCCGTATATCCCGTAACGGGATTTTAATTCACCTTTTCGCTCTTCCCATTCAGCCAGGAAAATGTGCTGGTAGCGGCTTTTTAATTTTCCATGATCGGCGCTTGTTACGGTAAGTACAGCTTCGGGAGATGAGGCGCTTGTAGTGACAAACTGCGGCAGGCTTGCGATGACATCAGCGAGGCTAAAGTCAGGGTGATATACCTGACCAGAGGCTTTGCACCAAATTTCAAAAAGGCCCGGTATGCCGTTTACGGATTTGATGCAGAGCAGTTTTGCAAGGGCAAGAACTGTGTGGAGCGGATCGCGTACTGCCGACGGATGGAGTATAACGCCGCCATTTGATCCCTCACCGAGAATCCGTACCGTATAACCGTCTTCCCGCAATTTTCGTGCAAGCCCCACAACATTAGCCTCGCCAACTTCGACACGGAACACCGAAACGCCAAAAGCAGCTGCAATACGATCAATCCGCAGCGAGGTAGGGTCGTTCACCACAACAGCGGATCTCCGATCCCCGATCCCTGTCCATACCATATACGCAAGCTCGGCTACACAGACAAGTGCAAACACTTCCTGAGCTTCAAGCGCCCGCGCCTTAAGCAGGACTTCATCCCAGACAACAAGGTTACCCCGGTCACCGTCGCAGTCGGGGACATAGCCCAGAATAAAAGCCGGATTGCAGCAGTGCAGCTCTTCCAGAAAGCGGCAGCAGGGGTCGAGAGACTCACCTTCGGGAACAATCCGATGGGCTATCTCTCCCGGCTGTTCGTTTATTGCTTCAAATTGAATCCCCAGGCTGCCAAAAAAATAACGGTCAATGGAAACACATCTCGCTGACCCGTTAAAATCACAGCACACGCCAAGAGGCTGTTGGGAGATGCCTTGTTTGAGCATTTGGGCAGTTTTTGTATCGCCGCTGCTAAACGCTACTTCAGTGCAGAAATTGAGGTAGACGCCAAGGGTTCTTTCTTTTATAGAACTGAGTGTCATTATCGCATCACTATTTTGAACTATTTTATGCAGCGCATCAACTTTTTCCGGATCAGCCATGAGGGAACGGAAGCGGGCGATAAGCTGCGCTGCCTCGTCCGCCGAAAGCACCCCGCCGTCGTTAAGGCCGAATTTGAGACCGTTATGACCGATGGGGTTGTGGCTTGCGGAAATGTAGATAAACCCGGTGCGGCTGAGCGGCTTTTCAGGTTGGTCAAAACTGCGGGCCACCTCCGGGTGGCGAGCCCAGGCCATTATTTCCGGTGCGGCAACATACCCCGCATTACGGCAATCAGCGCCGGCTGCCGCCAGTGCGGGAATAATAACCCCGGTTATGGTTAGGCTCGTTGGACGGGTATCGCTGCCAAGTAATACCAAAGGGCGGTTGTCTGTTTTTATTTGCAGGTATTCGGTAAATGCCATTGCAGCGCCGGCTGCAATTATGGCATGTGCTGTACTGATTTTGGTGGTTGTGTCTTCTTCATTACCTGAAACGGCATATATCCCCCGCCAGCCGGAATGTGAAAGGATCATGGCAGATAGAGTTGTTTGTACATCCTCAAAAATCATTCTAAACCAGTATAGCCGGTTGTCTTGCTATTTTCTACCGGTAGTGTATAGAATACATTATGAGTCTTTTTTGTTTATTATGGGTTCCATTGTTTTATTTTCTAAGACGTTCAACCGCTTCAGGTAATGGCAGCGGGCATGTATGGGCCCTATTATTAGGTTGTACAGCAGTGCTTATTCAATACTTTACCGGTCCTCTGGTTGTACCGGGAGGTTTTGGTTATTCCCGCTGGTTCAGCGGTTTAATTGATATTGTCGGCTTGCCGGTACTTGTTCCGCTGGCTGTATACTGGCTGTTTATTGTACTGAGGATTCTATCCACCGATACCGATTATGCCGGTTTCGCTTTAATGTGGCTTATCCCCTTTGCTGTATCCGGAACCATAAACTGGCATTCTCCCGGATCTCCGGTTTTTCTTGTTCTCGTTCCGCTGCTCTGGACAGCTTTGGGAATAAGCATCCCGTTTTTTATCAATTATATGATACGGTATCCCCGGTGGTATATTATTACTGCTTCTGTTCTGTGCGTAATTGCCTTACCGATAATCGCGGTAACATCATGGTGGGCGTTTTTCTCCCACCAAAACTTAATCGGTTCGGTTCTGCTTTCCGCAATCCTCATGCCGGTAATAATTTCTGTGGCGGTAGATTTTTCGAGAAAACCCAGAGAACGGTACCCGGAAATCCCTGATCCCTGATTCCCGTCCTCCGATTCCTGTATTACGCTTGACCTGCACTTCCCAGCACATTCTGATTTTTGTGCATATAGAGTTTCTTTAACTCGTCACGGGCAGGCCCCAGGTACTTACGTGGATCAAATTCATCCGGTTTTTCGGCAAAGACCTTGCGAAGTATCGCAGTCATGGCAAGACGGCCGTCAGAATCGATGTTAATTTTGCAGACAGCGCTTTTTGCGGCCCTGCGGAGCTGGTCTTCGGGGATGCCCACGGAGTCACTCAGTTTACCGCCGTATTTTTCTACCATCGCCACGTACTCTACCGGCACTGAAGAAGCGCCGTGCAGCACGATGGGGAACCCCGGTATTTTCTTTTCAATTTCTTCAAGAATGTCGAAACGCAACGGAGGAGGAATGAGTATGCCGTTGGCATCTCTGGTGCATTGCTCCGGTTTAAACTTCGCCCGTCCATGGCTGGTACCGATGGAAATGGCAAGTGAATCGACCTTGGTCTTGTTCACAAAATCAATTACTTCTTCCGGCTCGGTGTAATGACTGTGCTCGGAAGAGACATCATCCTCCACGCCGGCCAGAATCCCCAATTCCCCTTCTACTGTAACATAGTCTTTTTGTGAATGAGCAAATTCACAGACTTTTCTGGTCAGTTCCACATTTTTTTCGTAGGGAAAATGTGAGCCGTCGATCATTATCGAGGAAAATCCTGTTTCAATGCAGTCCTTGCACAGTTCAAAAGTATCCCCATGGTCAAGATGCAGTACGATGGGGATAGCATGCCCCAGTTCATTGGCATATTCCACCGCAGCTTTGGCCATGTTTCGTAAAATAGTCTGATTGGCGTATTTACGGGCCCCTGAAGATACCTGCAGAATAACCGGTGATTTGGTTTCCACACAGGCTTGAATGATGGCCTGAATTTGCTCCATATTGTTGAAGTTGTATGCCGGGATTGCGTATCCGCCTGCTACCGCCTTTTTAAATAATTCCCTGGTATTTACCAGGCCCAATTCAGTATAGCTGGTCATAAATCCTCCTAATAAAATGGTTCCTAAAGATGATTATCTACCGTAAATACAGCCTTGGTCAAGGTAGTGGTTCATTATTCTCCGCCGGAAATTAGCAGCGTCTTTGGATCAAGCTGCATTGCCATGGCTTTAATATCACGGGAATCCCGGTCTTTTGTTACCGAAAGTTCTATGTGATCGTGTCTGGCATCCAGTACGATAATAACATCGGCAAGATCGAAAAAATTGTCTTGTAGGCCATTGCCGTTTACATTGCAGCTGTACCACACAGAAAGGCCCAATTCTTTTGCAAAAGCTTTAACACCGGCAACACTGTTATGGTCTGCTCCTGTTCCGGCGGACAGGTGGTTGAAGTCAAAACCGTCAATAATAATCGATTCTGCCGAAAAACCGCCATCGATGATCATTGCGCGCAGACTCCTGATAATCTGATCCTTTGACATGACATCCTGGTTAAAATTCATCAACACTCGGTTTTTCACAATCTCATTTTTTACATCATCCGCATTTTCCAGATTTTTTTTGCTGATAAATTCGTCAAAAATATCTTCGTACCATGCAAGCACATGGTTTGTATGTTTCGTAAATGAAACGTGGATCACTTTTTTTCCCTGAAGCAGTTTATCCATGGCAAGCTGCACGAGCACCGAGGTTTTCCCGACACCGGCCTGTGAAGCAATCACCCCTATTTCTCCGGCCTGTAATCCGCCGTGGATGGATTGTTCAAAAATGCGCAGCGGACTGCGTTGTATGAGTTCTTCTTTTACCATTGTTATTGCCTCCTTTTGGCATCAGAGTATTTTTTTATCAAAGCATCGGAAATGCTTTGGGGGACTTTGCCGTATTTTTTTAATTCCATGGTAAATTCCGCTTTGCCCTGAGTTAAGGAGCGCAACACCGTGGAATAGCCGAACATTTCACTCAAGGGGACTTCGGCTTCAACACGGGAGAAAGCACCGTCTTCGGTGGATGATGAGATGATTCCGCGCCGCTGGTTTATCGAACTGAAAATGTTTCCCTGATATTCCGAAGGGCCTTCCACCGTTACTTTCATGATTGGTTCAAGAATGCAGGGTTTTGCCTTGCTGTACGCTTCACGGAAGGCACCGATGGCCGCCTGCTGGAAGGCAATGTCCGATGAATCCACCGGATGGCTTTGTCCGTCGTTGATCAAACAGCGGATGTTGACAATGGGGAATCCGATAAGGGCGCCTTTCTTAATTGCTTCCTTAAAGCCCTTATCGCAGCTCGGTATATATTCTGTGGGAATGGCGCCGCCTTTAATCATGTCAACAAACTCGTAATCGCCTTCGGTATATGGTTCCAGGAAGCCGGCCACCCGCCCGAACTGACCTGAACCTCCTGTTTGTTTTCTGTGGGTATAGTTGAATTCAGCGCGCTGGGTGACGGCTTCACGATAGGCAACCTGGGGCATACCGGTATCAACTTCGCACTTGTACTCACGCCTCATCCGTTCGATGTATACCTCAAGGTGCAGTTCACCCATGCCTTTGACAATACACTGGTTTGATTCGGGATCAACATACGTCTGGAATGTGGGGTCTTCCTTCGTAAAACGGTTGAGGGCTTTTCCCATTTGGTCTGCGCTTTTCTTATCTTTGGGAGTAACCGCCAGCGAGATTACCGGTTGCGGCACAAACATTGAAGTCATGGCGTAGTTAAGGCCGCCGCCGCAGAAAGTATCGCCCGATGCACATTCAATACCGAACAGAGCGACAATGTCGCCGGGAGAACCTTCGTTGATGTCTTCCATGCTGTCGGCATGCATTCGAACGAGGCGTCCTACCTTAAACCGTTTTCGGGACCGGGTGTTTATCAACTCTTCGCCTTTTTTCAACATCCCCTGATAAATCCGCACGTATGTAAGCTGACCGTATTGACCGTCTTCAAGTTTAAAACCAAGCGCTACCGTTGGATTTTTATCGCCGTTTGACAACTCAATTTTTTCTTCATTATTATCCAAATCAAGGGCATAATTTTTTACTTCTGTTGGATTCGGAAGGTAGCGGGTTACTCCATCCAGCAGCGGTTGAATCCCTTTGAACTTGTATGCAGAGCCGAGCATTACCGGCACCAGTTGTTCACCCAGTGTCCCCGCGCGGATAGCTTCGTGAATCAGGTCTTCGGAAATGGCCTCGCCGCCTAAAAATAATTCTGCAAGCTCATCTGAAAACATTGCAAGCGCGTCAAGCAGTTCTTCGCGGTACTTTTCCGCATCGGCTTTCAGATTGGCGGGAATTTCCGCATGGCGTACTGTTTCACCCTGATCACCGTCAAAGTACACAGCCTTCATGGAAATAAGATCAACCATACCTTCGAGCTTATCCTCAAGCCCGATGGGGATTTGGATCATAACCGCGTTAAGTCCCAGTTTTTCACGCAGCTGGAGCTGCACCTTGAAAGGATTAGCTCCTGTCCGGTCACATTTGTTGACAAAGGCGATGCGCGGGACATGATAGCGTTTGAGCTGCTGGTCAACGGTGATGGACTGGGACTGTACCCCGCCCACTGAACACAGGACAAGTATTGCTCCGTCCAGTACCCGCAAGGAACGCTCAACCTCTATGGTAAAGTCAACATGCCCCGGTGTATCGATAACATTGATGGTATGATCCCTCCATTGAACCTGGGTCGCGGCGGATTGAATGGTAATACCCCGCTCCCGTTCAAGTTCCATGTGGTCCATAGTCGCTCCCACCCCGTCCTTTCCCCGGACTTCGTGGATGGCGTGAATTTTTTTGCTGTAAAACAGGATGCGCTCGGATAAAGTGGTTTTCCCCGAATCAATGTGTGCGCTGATCCCGATGTTCCGCATTTTGGTAATGTCAATACCCATTTTGATTTTTTATCTCCTTGTTATAAGCCTGGTGCAAAATATACCTGTATACAGTAATATATAGCAAGGTTTGCAAAAAGATTCAAGTCTTTTTTTACCTTGACGACTCTTTAGAAACAGGGCATTATGTCATAGGAGGTGGAAATATGAGGATAATGCAGTTTTTTTTCGATTATGAATGCCCATATTGTAAAACGGGTTATGAATACCTGTTGGATGAGATCGGTAATCACTCTGATATTGCCATAGAATGGCGGCCTATTGAATCCCACCCCCTGCCTGAGGATCATCCGCCCCACACTCATCTGGCTTGCCAGAGTTATTACATTGCAAAGGAGCTGGACGCAGACATGAGCGCCTTTCACGCCGCTATGTATCAGTCAATTGCCATTGAACGGCAAAATGTTGAAAAAACTGAAGTGCTGTGCAATATCCTCAAAGGCATTGTAGATACTGAAAAATTCCGTGCCATCCTGGATTCGGGGAAATATGCCAAACAGGTTGACGAAAACAACGACCTTGCCTACGAAAAAAGCGGCGTTTGGTTTGTCCCCGCTTTCAGAATGGACGGTAAAAAACTTGACGCGCAAGGAGGCGTGGGGATTACCCCCGAAGAACTGAGAGAATTCCTCAGGGGATAAAAAATCCATAATTTAATAAACCGGCAGGTTCAACACAGGCGAGTTATAATTCTGAAAAATATTTTGATACGATCTAAGCAGAAGGTCTATATGACCGGCGTTTGGACTAACTTTAAAAACATCCAGGCGTTCGATTTGATCCAGAGTATAATAATTCTGTCCTTCATACCCGCCTTTCGCATACGGATTTGCCACATACACCCTATTGACCCCTGTTTTATTACCATGTTCATCATATATATAATCAACACTTTGAAGAACCACCGAATGAGTCGTACCTTTAATTCTAATATGACCCACATAGATATCATCAGATTGCCCCCATTCAATAATCTGTTGTACAGTCGGTTCTTCATCAAAAACAAGACTAACACTGGCTACATTTCCCAATCGATCATTTAATACTCTTGTCATTATATCCCTGGATAAATTAATATACCTGGAATGATAATTATTTGACACCAGCCAATTATTAAATTCTATCGGATCTTCCCTTGTGCCGGATATACTTTCCAATATATACATCAAGGAAAATAACATACAGCCCCAGCCGCCCAGTGTGTAATAAGGATCAAGTGTAACCCCATACTGCTGCCGGAATGCGGCATCATTTTCTATTTTATTTCTGATTTCAGCCTGTGTTATTCCGTTTTCTGTCATAAAACCAGCTAAATCACCTTCATAGCCGGATTCATCAGCCATTTGCTGCAATATTCTGTTAACAGAATTGGCAATAATACGATTCCTTTCGGCAAGTAAAGGATATTTTGCATAAGTATTATCGGTTTGATATACACCATGCGTAATAACATATCTCCAACGGTAGTCTTCTTCATTGATATATAAGTTATTGATATAATCATTAAAAAAATCCATTTGCCCGGTTTCTCTGGCAAACTGAAGCATAATTGAATCCGCCCACATATCCTGATTCAACTGATAAAACCACTTGTAGTCTTCGTTAATACGGTAGGCCATATCAAGATGCGCGATAACAGCGTATGTTAACTCATTATAACTGTTATAACCGGTCACAAAATTGCCATATTGATCAATCCCACCTGTTTTATAGCCGTCTCTATACGCCTCAAATCCAAGAATAACGGCTAACCTGGCCTGATCCTCCAAACTCATACCATCATAATAACCGTTCAATGTAACTATACGCTTTCCATCATCTCTCTTGGTTACCGCATCGTATTCTCCGCCGTCATTAACATCCAAAATTGTTTTCCCGAAAAGTATATTCCATATTTGTTTTCTTTGATTATTGTCTCCAAAACTGAAATTAGCCTGAAAAGAACCTTTTAGGTTGAAATCCTGCTGTGACATGAATATATCCGAAATAATATCAAATCCCCATACAGCTGCCCCTTTTACAACAGCTAAAACAGTGTCCAGACTGACATCGGCGCCGCCTGCACCAAAAGCCATATTGACAGAACCATCATTCCCAATACGGAATTCAAGCAGCCCTGAATTGCCGCCGCCGTTTTTTAATCCAAAATACTCGAATAATGAAGTATTTAACAGGTTAAGGGTAAATTCATCTCCCAGCAGATAATTTACCCCCTGCCCTGCCAGCGCCCCGGCCATGTTATTAAGTTTTTGCACATTATTTTTATTAACAATGGAATGAAGCCCGAGTTTTTCCATATTATGACCAGAGTTAAAAATAGTAAAAGCGCCGGTCACAAGACTTGAAGAAGCGGTAGAAACCGTATTCACAAGTGTTCCCCTCATCCCATCATAAAAAACATCGGTAGAATAACCAAAACCATTTCCGCCGGAATATGTTATTCCGCTGATTGCATTGTTTGCAAGGCCGACAGTGAATGTCTGCGCCGCAGCCATGGAAGTCTTAATCATGGTTTGGCTCACAATGCCGGCAGCGTTATTTAATGCCAAATTTTGCAGACCGCCAGAAAAGAAACCTTCTTCAATGCCAACGCCGCCAAAAACAGCGGATCCTGCGGCATTTACCGTATTTGACAATACAGCTTTGCCGAAGGTAACTCCAGCTTCATCAATGCTCTTATAGTTATAAATTACATCAAGACTGTTAAACAATAAATCATCTGCGCTGTTAATAGCCACCATCAGAGCAATTCCGCCTACAATACTCGTACCTCCGGTAAAGGCAATGCCGGCGACAGATGCAACGGCAACACCGATTTTTATTGCAGTATCGGTAATTGAACGAAGACTTGGAGAAGAAAATGTACTGTTCGTATCATCCCACATCCGCTTATCCCATGGCGCAATCCCCGTTTCATTAACACCTTTTGCATCTATATGCGCCCAATAGATAAACTCCGTCATTAAACGGCCAATTTCCCCCCTGCCCCTGTCATAAAACATATTTTTTTTCGATTCACCGCCATTAGGATTAACTAAGGGCATATACCCGATGTGTTCCCCGATTTTACCGGAATCCAAATAACGTGCGGAAGAAGAATCGAATAGTCTGTCAACTAATTGTCTCTCGCCATCACCGAATATTTCATTGGCAATCAGATTTATTTCATCATAAACATTCCGAATCAAAATTTGTATTGCGAAATATTCCAGCCCATCAAGATATGCATCATCAAGCCTTGTTTTAAGATTGACCGGACCAATCCGAAAATCATTATATCCCTGTACTTTTTTCCTATCAGTAATAACAGGCGTAAAAAGAGTTGAACCTGTGATAATATCTTTAACATATATATTCCCGTTTCTGTTCCATTGGCCATATATAATATATGTATTGTCCATTTTATCCCGGATATTTTTATTGACGGCATCTACATTTTCAGCAAGCATCTCCAAAGCCCGATCTGCGGCAATTCTGGCATTTGCGGCAAGAACTCTGGATTCTCTTTCTGCAATTGCCTTGTTTGTTTCCTGCGAGATAATGGCCGCTTCCAGTCTCGCATTACCGGCATCCCATATCCCCGAAATACTGAATCCCTGCCTTATATAGACATCTCCAAAATTCACCATGTTATTGATAGATCCAAAAGCGCCGCTCATACCGGTAATTCCCGGACTTTTTAGAATTTGTGCAAGTACATTTCCTGCATCAGCGGCAATATCATATGACATCAATCCGTTGAATTCCCTTGTATCCATTATACGGGAGAACCGTTCTGCTTCGCTGCCAATTGTACTGAGCATGGCGCTGCTCATAGCGTTATTTGCCGCATTTGCTGCCCTTTCAAGCCATTGTGCTTTGTCTTCCAATCCGGAAAGATATGCTTCATTCCAGGAATATGATATCCTCTCGTATTCTTCCCGGAAGTTTTCATCCCACTTTTTATAGGAATTCATCATTTTTGTCGCATTGTTTTCCCAATCATTTCTTCCCCTTTCAAGAATAAGTACAGCAGATTCCAGCCATGCATTTGTTTTTTCAATAATATCCAGACGTTTTATTTCCCATTCGGCTTCCCGTGCTTCAAATTCTGCAATCAGCCCCTTACCAATGCTGTTTTTTATTATTTCCACATAATCCCTGGCTAATGATGCAAATTCATCAGGTAGATCATGTTCCCACTGATTGTATTGTGACAGATATTTCAATATTGTTTTTTCTTTATTTTGATAATGTTTTTTCCATGATGCTGTATGCCCACCATAGGCCTCCTCAATCGCGGCAGTAAGAGTTTCATCATCAGCATCACCGTTCATATATGCATCTAAAATAAAAAAATATTCCTGTTCTCTAATCAGTCTCTCATAATTATCATTTTCCCATTGTTCATCCAGTAATATTTTACTTTTTTCTTTTCGTTCTTTAAGCCATTCTGCAAGTCTGTAAACGCCTTCTGCTATATTGCTGAATTGGTCATTGTTTTCCTTAATCATTTCCATCCATTTATTTTCAAGAATAAGCATTTCTTCAATTTCAAGTTTATCTAAAAGAGCTGTTTCAATGTCATTCCACACAACGATATTATTGTCATTTATTCCGCCCAATAAATTATTTATTCTTTCTTTTGAATTTGAATATTCCAGATTTAAATACAGGATTTCAGAAATATTATTTATTATTTCGGTTTTCCAGGTACTGACTATTGATAGTGTTTCTGTTCTGACAGTGTTTATCCTCCTCATTGTAGTCTTGTTTAAATCCCTCATTTCATTGAAAGCCCAGCCGGTCAGTAACTTTTTTGATTTTTTATTTGCAGAATTATAATGATCTCTTACTTTATTATACGCTCTCTGTAATTCATTAAGCACAGTAAATTGGGAAAAGCCGTAGTTGTATCCATTATTATTATTTAGAGTAAGTATAATATAAAATTCAAGGTCATTCTTTTCGTCACTGCTTAAATTATTCCATGCCTGTTCCTGTAAATATCTATAATAAAATTGGTTTGAATCCATATAATTTCCTATTCTGTTTTTTCCTGTAAGAAGACTTTCCTGATAATACATATTTCCCAATGAAGTACCGGGCATTATCATTTCTGCCCTTACAGACATTTCTTTTAAATACTGAATATCCTGATTAGCACCGGCGATGCTTCTTATCAGATAATCCCTTGCCAATCCCCATTGGTCCATTTTTTCCGGATTATTAAAGTATACTTCCATTCTTGATATAAGTCTCTCAATTTCTTGCTGAAATTCCGTCTTTTCATTTACTAAATTATTACCAGATAATGTAAAATAGTTTATTAATTTTTCAGTGTTTTCCTGATCATATCCATTAATAATGAAATTCGAATCCATTGAGAAAGCTATTTTTCCGTTATTTAATGTGATAATATCACTTATAGTCAAATTGTACCTGTTTTCAGGGTATACATATTCTGATGAATATTCAAATATTCCACCAAAAATATTAAGCTGATTAATAATTTGCCTAAATAAATAATTACTTATTTCTATTTCTTTTGACAAATCTGAATTCAGCAAACCAGCTGCTTTTGCGCCAATAAGCATATTTAGATATGCTTCTTCGTATTCAATATATTTATTATTATAATTATTATTATCATACATACGTTGCTCTGTATATTCATCATACAGGTTAGAAAGAAATTTTTCTGCTGTTCTTGCCTTAATAAGTTTATTTTCAGAATAATAAACATCGTCTGTACTAAAATCAAGATATGCAGTACTTGACCATCTTCTTACCGCATCCTGAATTTCATACTCATGTTTCATTTTTTCCATTACATTAAATGCGTTTATTAATTCAATGTACTGCAAGTTATACAATTTACCCTTTTCGGTAATTTCCATTGAAAAATTAAGATAATTTAAATTAATATCTGCATATATATTTTCAGCTATTTTGATTTCCTGAAGTTTTGAGTGCAATTGTTCTATTTTATCATCATAATCATTTAACAAATAATCAATATTTAACCCAATACTAATTATTTCATTTTTCATCATTTCATAATTATACAAATGTATAATATTTTTTTCTGTTTCATATAAATATGACAAAATTAAATAATTTTGATTTTCATTTGAGTCTATATTTACTTCATTACCATAAATTGCAAAAGCATTATTTACCCGTGAATCTATTATCGCCGACCATTCAATTGCATCATAAAGGAATCCGATAAGATAATTTGACGTAACTGAAATTTCAGAATTTTCAATATACTGATTACCAATAAACATCCTCCAATTATTATCATTCCTGTTTAAATAATTTACTGTATCTTCATACATTAAAGTGAAAACATATTGATACAGACATAATATCTTATTTTCAATTAATTCATTATTAATTTCATTAATTTTTATTATTTTTTTTAAATCAAATTCATTAATTGAATATAAGTATTTAATTAAATTTTCTATTTCAATATCTATTTTATCGATATAACCTTCAAAATATATTGATGACTCTCCAGGTAATATGTTATTATTTTGTTCAACAATTGATAACATAATCGCATGATTTATTAAACTATTTTTCCATTCATCAATTTCATCTTTCATCCATGATGGAATAAAAAAGAGTAATTTATCAATTTCAATAAATAGTAATGAAGCTTTTTTAATGAAATCTTCTCCGGAATCTACAAGTATATTTGCCACAAAATCTATATCCGGCAGAAACATATACGGTTCTTCGGTTATAATATTGTATTTTGAAAATAATTCATTCAAACGTTGGGATAATTTTTCCATTTCTTCTCTTTCAATAAAGCGGCAATCATTGGAAAATTCCATAAAAGAATTATATAATCCTTCTGCATAAATGTAATCATTGTACTCATCTGTAAAAAATATTCCCGATATTGAAAAAAAACTTCCTCCGGAAAGAAACCATCCAATCACTATATCATTATCATCATTGCCGATAGTATAATCAGAATTTTCATTCATCCTTTCAAATAAAATACCAAGAACCATTAAAGATTCGTATATTGATTCTTTATCAATTAAACAATAATCAGCTAATAACTTTATTTTATTATCTGCCGGATTATTTCTGTCAAGAAGATATTCAAGAGCTTCCATTTCGACCTTAAGTCTTTTTTTTGTCAATACGTCATATTTTTCCAGATAATCATTTAATAAATAATCACCAAGATTATATCCGGTTATTTGCTCTTTTTCATTTTCTGACAATGATAAATTCCATGCCTCACTGTACCATTCAGCGCTTCCGTATGAGTATGCAGAAATACGTTCGCTAGATCCTTCATTATCACTGAAAAATTTAATTTGCATTTTTCGAATTGCTAAAATTGATTCTGCTTCTTTTTTTGCTGAATAACATATATCCCGGATAATGGTATTATAATATCCGTTTAAAATTTCAACATCACCCTCATTATAAGCATTATTAATTACAGATAAATATTTATCTTTATATTCTTCAATAATGTTATTTATTAAAACACCACTGGCATCTTTATCATTAATTCCATATTCAACCGAACTGCCAAGAATTGTTTTTCCATCATCTATTATTAATATTTTCAATACATTAACTTCAAGTTCGGATAAGGAAATCATATCTTCGCTGCCATTAACAAGGTATTCCAATATCAACACAACATCATTGTCTTTTTGCATATTTTCAATTTTATGGGCAATAACCTGTTCATTCAGATAGAAATCGGTTGAATTCAAATAAATATATTCAGTAAGAATTTCAGAATATTTTTTCACCAAATCATTATTTAATGAAAATTTATCATCCAATGAATGTATGAACAGCATATTTTTATATTCATTATTCAGGTTATCAAGACAAGCAACCGCTTCATTCATTTTTAACAAAAAACCTGATAAAGCCGCATTCATATTCTGCATTTCAGTTCCAATGCCGTTAAGTTTTTTCATTTCTTCTTCATAGGTGATAACCGAAGATTCATAGGCTTTCATCGCGTTTTCCCACTGAAGATTACTTTCTGTATAAGTGATCCTCCCTGCTTCCAGCTCACCGGCATAAAAATTCACAGATTTTGCAATTTCCGTTCTCTGCTCCCAATACTTAACCAGTATTTTTGCCTTGATAAGCGCGATTTGATATTCATCAAGAACAAAATCATCACTTGAATAATTATTATCCAGTATTTCTTTCAGAGTTCCCGAACCAAAAATACCATCAAACCCATATATCAAATTTTCACGCATTTCCAATGATTTATGATAAAAAGTTAAATACAAATTATATGAAGTAAGAATTTCATCAAAATAATTGAATGCACTAAGATTATATAACTGCATTGCTTTTATTTCTTTTAATAACTCTTCTTTCTCATTTTCACTTAATTTTCCGGAACCGGCATTTTGTATTCTTAATAGCAATGAATGTTTTATATTAAATACACCTAGTTCATATTCATATTGCGCTTTGTAAATTGATCCTAAAATACCGGGCTGCGCTGCTTTTTTTTCAAGATCTAAAAGATTTTTCAAATCTTTTTTATAATCAATTGATGAAATATACGATTCTTCCAGTCCCTTCCATACTTTTAATTTCTCATTATCAATCCATGTATTCATATTAACAGATGTAATATCAACGATATTACCGTTGTCATACATGTTAATCCAATAAAGAACATTTTCTTTTGCAGATCTTGCAGCATTTACACAGGTAAAATACATATCAATTAAGGCATTTGCTTTTGCTGATCCGGATTCAGTTCTTAATCTAAGATTATTCTCAAATTCAATTCTTGCTTCTGATATGGCAAATTCCAAATTGGCAGATGCCTGCCTGAAAAGTGCTTCGCCGGAATCAAATAAGGACTTTACCTGTAGTTCCCATTTTTGACGTTCTTCTTCAAGCTGCGAAAATGCGATAATCCATGCTTCTTCGCCTGTTTGAAACAGTCGTAAAGATTCTTGTTCCCATTCGATACGACGAATAAAAAATCGTTCTTCCGCTTCTTCCCATATTTTTAACCCGCGGTCAAATTGGTCACGATACATTTCAAGCCATTCGGTTCCCATTAGAACCAAATCGCCCTCGCCGTTCGAAGCTTCTTCTATCCGGGTTTGCAATGCTGCAATACCAGTATCACATACAGATTTCGCTTCATTAATAAGGTATGCGGTAATGTATCTGGATTCATCGCTATCGCTTCTGAATTTATTACTGTTATTATTACCGGTTCTTCGTCCTTCAAAAAGCCGCTCTTCCCTGGCAACAATATTCTCAAATTCGGTTTTTAGCGCCGAGGATGCATATAGTACAGACCTATTCAGGGCAATTTCAAAAATCTCACGATCTTCAACAGGAATGTATGCAAGCAATTGCGGAAACTGTGATAGCACAAAACTTTCAAACATAACAGAAATAGCAGTAATGTTTTGTTGTGTTTCCATACGCCAATGTGCAAGATCCGAAGAATATTCTCTTCCATCATCACTGATACGGACAATAAGCGGTTTACCTGTTTCTTTGTCATATAGGACATTACCGTATTCATCAAGATGATAGGTATATCGCCGATGTATTTCACTGGTATTGTCAGATAAAATCTTTAGTAAATTATCGTATTCTTCACCAAAAAAACGCTTGGTAAGCCATTGAGAGAATCGATATTCCAGCTCATTTTCACTCCATTTTTCCAATTGCATCCTGTGATTATCTTTCTCAAAAACAGTGTCAAACATATCCAGAGAAATTATTTCCCATGCATTAATTGCAAGGCCTATACCCCGCCTTGCCTCGGCAAGCCAGCGATTGGGATTAATTTCGCGATCAGCCCTGCTGAAATGGTAATCAAAAACAGATCGATTAAATCCGTTAATCGATCCCGGTTCCGTAAAGTTTTGTGCAAAAGCCCAGCCGGGAAAAAGCCCATATATAAAAACCAGGTTTACCAATACGGCAATTGTTCTGTTAATATTTTTCATAGTATACTCCTAAATATTTTATTTTCCGCTCATGCGGTTTTTATTAAATAAATTCATTAATGCCGGAACAATACTTACGGCACTTATAGTTGAGCACCCAACCCCAAGGGCTGTAACAAATGCAATTGTTCTTACCAGTGTGTTTTCGCTTTCCCGAAGAAAAAGAAAGGGAATTGTACCGGCAATGGTTGTCGCGGTCATTGCAAAAAGAGCCGGAAAATTGCGCCGCAATGACCGGTAAATACTGCCGGGTTTTGATGCATTTTGCAGTCCTCCGGCACAGAGTACAGATGCGTTAACTGACATCCCACTCACAGCAATAAAAGCACAGGCAGCAGCTGTATTAAACGGAAAGCCGGAAATCGAAAGAATTAAGGCAGGAATTGCCAATGAAGGCAGAACCGAAAATATTATCACAAGCGGTATGAAAAAAGATTCGTTTACAGCACCCAAAACCATAAAGCAAAATAACAATGCGAGAAAAAAAAAGAATACTGTTCCGGAAAGAGCCTGTGCCTGCCGTATCGCCTCTGGATCAAACTCAATGGAATAACCGGGAGGAAGCTCAATACGATCGAGAATGGCCGACACCTGATCCTTTACACGACGGGGATCCATAGCCTTCGTTGTGATCGTAATGGAAGCGGTTCTACGGCGATTTTCCCTCCTGATACTCGATGGCTCATAGCCATCAATAATTGAAAATGCAGAATCAATGTGTAAAACCGGCATATATCCGTCTTCTCTATTTTGAGGAATGACGATAATCTCCGGAATTTGATCTTTTTTTATAATTTGTCCGGCATTCCCGCCCATACGTACACGGACATCAATTTCTCCCGCAGACGATAATCGTTTGTATACAACCGGACCAAAAACCGCCTGCCTTACCGAATTCGCCATTCCGGCAAACGAAATCCCCGATAACGCAAGTTTTTCCCTGTCGGGAACCAGATCAATCCTTGGGCTGCCCTGTTTGAAATTCAATACCCTTTCCATTACGAGCGGTGAAGCAGAAAGTTTGAAGGCTGTTTCTTCGGCGATCTCTCTGCATTTTTGACTGTCATCACCGGAAACGGTAATTGTCCAATGATTTTCTTTAGATGTGGATTCGGGAAAAAACAGAAAAGCTCCGGGTATGGGAAATTGCCGGGCATTATTTCTTGCCTTTTCGGGATTGATTATTTGAGGATCAAATGCAATCAACGCCGATCCCGAACCTGTTTTTGCCACTGTTTCGACATTGACAATACCGTGTTGTAAAACCAGCGATTCGCCGAACGCAGCAAGCAGCAAATCGGTTTCTTCGGCCAAAAGACCGCCTTCAAATTCAATACGGGCATAAATCGAATTGCCGGAAGTGTATTCTCCGGAATCCGCTCCCCTGACGTATAACGCGGTTAATCCGGCAGCGAAAATGATCAATCCTGCCGTTACAATAATCAAGGGATATTTTATGCAAAACCCGGTATTAGCAGCAAGAAACCTGTTTACAGTCCGTTGTATCTTACGGAATATTCCCGGTTTATTTTTTATTCTGCATTTCTGTTCCTGCTTTCGTTTCGCCGAATTTAATTCCCACAGCAACAGCGGAGGGAGAGGACCAATGCTAACCAAAAGAGCTATCAGGGTAACAGCGGCTATTGCCATTGCAATAATGCCTGCGTTATTCTTTCCCGCTGCGTCCATTACCATAATGGGAAGCAGTACAGCAACTGTAGTAACCGACCCCGCGACAAGGGGATTGCAAAGCGTTTTCAGTGAAGTGCGGGCTTCTTCATGACTTTTGCAATGTTTAAGTTTAGCGGAACAAATGATAATCGAATCTACAGCAGAGCCAATCCCGGCGGCAATTCCGGCAAGAACAATGCGATTAAGAGGTAAACCATAAGCAGAAAGTACAGCGGCAGATAATAAACATACGACAGGTACCGATAGCGCACAAAACAAACCGGAATAGTTGACAAATGACTGGTGTACATTTGACCTTCGCCTGTTAAGTAAAAAACTGACAATTGCTACCATTAATGCGCCCTGTATGACAGCACTGAATACCGATCGAAGAGCAGCAGCTTCTTCGGCTCCGCGATCTGACAGCACAGTAAACGTAAAAGGCAATGAAGGATCGTTAATTTCATTTTTAATTTTTCCTGACAAGCTCCTCAGATCGACTCCTGACCCTGCCATAATTGCAATACCAACTGTTTCTTTTCCGTTAATACGGGAATACGAATCCGGTCTGCGTTCCTGTTCAACAATTGTCGCAATGTCAGAAAGGGAAATTACTGTGCCGCTGTCAATGAGAACAGGCATAGCACCCAGCGCAGAAATATCATCATATTCTCCTGAACCGTATCGTCCATCAACGGAAATAATAAATTCGTGGTCACCCTGAACCAAAAGCCCGCCGGAAAAAAGCATGTCGTTTTTTGCCAGAATCATAGCAATTAATGAAGGGACAATTCTCATTGAGGCAATTTTCTCCTGATCGAGAGTGACAACAACTTCGCGTATTCCAATACCCGAAATCAACACTTCACCTACCCCTTCAAGACTCTCCAGCCTCGGTTTTAATATTTTTTCGATATTAAATGAACCTTCGCTGTCATCACCGGTAACAACAGCTGACCAGACCGGTATCCGGGAACTGTCGGCACTTTGGATTAATGGGCGCTGCGCCGATTGAGGCAGGCATTCATACACCATCTGCGCCGCTTCACGCAAGGCGCTGTAGTGTCCGGAACCGCCGCGGCTGCGTACTCTCCGGCTAAAATGAATTAAAACTTTTGATATACCGTTTTCGCTGGAACTTTGCACGCTAATAACACCGGGTATTTCCGACATGGCATCTTCCAGAGGAATGGTAACGGTTCTTTCCATTTCTGCGGCATTAAGCCCGTAATGCCTGATAGTTACAGAATAATAATCCGATTCGTTTAGCTTCACATTTCTGCCGGAGGATAAAATTACGAACAATGAAATAATGCATACCGCGGTCATGAGGCAAAGACTTGCCTTTCTGCGTTCAAGCCACAAACTTTTTTTCAACGCCTTTCCCTCCATGTAAAAAACCGGATAAAAACCGGAGGAAGAATGAACAGGCTGAGGACTGTTGAAACCATAAGCCCACCAAGCATTGCGGCAGCCATTGATTTTTGCGCGCTTCCCAATGGGTTAAGCGCAATTGGGAGCAGCGCGAAAATTGTAGTAAATGCGGTAATGAGTACCGGACGCAGCCGAATCGCTGCGCCGCCGTACACTGCCCGGGCAGGCCGGTAACCGCAGTTAATACGTTCCTCACTGATCTCAAAAAGAATAAGCCCATTGTTAACAACAAGGCCAAAAAGCGCACACAAACCCAATACCGCTCCCGAGTCAAGGCGGCCGTTAAACGCCAGCAAAACAGGCCCGGCGCCGGCAATGGAAAACGGAATGGTCAGCATAAGCACCAACGGAAGAAGAAAGGATTCAAATTGTGCACTCATTGTCATGTAAATGAGTACAATCGCCAGGAGAATATTTATCAAAAGTGCGTTCCGGTAGCGATCAAACACCGATTCATCCGCTTTAAAAAACCAGGAAAAAGAAGAAGCCAATTTATGTGCGGCTTGTACCCACAGCTTTTCCTGCGGGATGTCCATGAAAACAACATCAGAACGATCCAGCCTGGGCAATACCGCATCGGCTTCCCGCCGTTCAATGTGTCCCAGCGATCCGAGAAATACCGTTGTTCCCTGCCGGGTTTTTACGGGAATATTTTCAAAAGAAACACGATCTCCCGACACTCTTATGTCAAGCGGCCGGCCTTCTGTCTCCAGACTGGCTGCAACAAAACCCTCGTTTACAATATAAAGGTAATGTGCCATATCAGCGGCTGAAACGCCAAAATGTGCTGCTGCCTCACGGTTTGGGTATAACCGTAATTCCGGACGTAAAGACCGGGGTCTGTACTGTACCGTTCCGGCAAGACCGTTTTCCTTCAGCCTTTCTTTGATAACTCCGGCCCGTTCCACCCCTTCTTCCCGATCTTTACCCCTGACAGCATAAGTTAAAACCGATGAAAGCCCAAGAATGGTTTCTGTCCCGTCACCGGGTAAAAATACGGAAATTGCATTGGGAAAAGCCCTTGTTTCCAAAGCCGCATCTAAACGGATAATTTCCGGTACGGTGTTTCGTATTGAATTAAGGGCTTTTTCGATTTTTACGCCTTTTTGAGGAATACAGCGGATTACTAATTCCTCTTTCCGGTAATCCATATCTGAGCGGCGGTTTATATCGGCTTCTTCCGCTCCTGCTCTGCCATAAGCAGCTTTTATATACGGCAATTTAACAATTTCTCCGGAAAGAACCGCTCCGAATACGCCTATGTTTTCCAAAATCGTCCCCGGATTAAACTCAGCGCTAATCACAATTTCCTCTGCCGTATCTGAACCGACAAATGCGGCAGGCCGGGCAAACAAAAGGAATCCGCCCAGAACACTTGCAGCTGCGGCGATTACAAACCATTTACGGGGACGGCGAAGAACCGGCGCGAGTGATTTTCTATAACGTGACTCAAGCGAATAGTTATTCTTATTTTTATTAATGCCGTTAAAAAACGTAAACCGGTACAGCGAAGGAATACAGAACTGTGCATAAAGCCATCCTGCAAAAATAGATGAAACCAGGGCAATTGCAGTATCACCAAAAAGACTGCCAAGGGGACCGGGAAGGAAAATAACCGGGATAAAAACAACCGCTGTTGTCAGTGTGGAAGCGATACTTGATCCTGTTATTAATACCGCCCTTTCACCTGTTTCTTCGGGTGTAGGTTTTTTCGAATATTTCTCAAAACAACGGCTTAAAAGATCCAGCATAATTACCGCGATATCAGAGACTATTCCAATACCCAAAGCAAGCCCGCCAAGGCTCATGCTGTTAAGGGTTTTTCCTGCCGCGGCCAGAACACAAATACCCGCCGCAACAGACAGGGGAATGGACAGGGCGGCAAGAAAACTGGTTCGGAGTCTGCGTAAAAAAGCCAGCAAGACAATTATTACAGCCGCAGCGCTTAACAATGCAGAAATACCAAGGCTAATCATACTCTGCACAAGCACAGGAGCTGCATCTTTAACCAATGTAATTCGGGCGTTATGCGAAAACTGTAAATCCATTTCCTTGATCGCCTTTCGTATATCTCTTGAAAGGCGGACAGGGTCAGATCCCGGGCGGCGGTATATTTCCAGAGCTGCGGTTTCCTCTCCGTTAAAAACAAAAATACTGCTTTTTCTTCCTGCTTCAATTCCGATAGTACCGGTATCGCTGATAAACAAAGATGAAATTCGCCCGGCCTGAGTTGTTTGAAGAGGCAATGAAAAACTTGCCAGTTCTTCAATGCTGTCCGGTCTGCCGGAACTAACAACAACCAGTTCCATGAGCCCTTCCCGTGCATTCCCTGCCGGAATATCAACGGCTTCTCCGGACAGCAGATTGATAAACTCAAGCGGGCTTAAACCCAAAGCGGCAAGCCGGTGAACATCAAGACGCAGATGCCCTTCATCACAAACACCTCCGGCAAGCAGAACAGATCCCACACCGTCGATTCTCCGCAATCCGGAACGGATGTCGTAATCGGCAAGCCTGCGTGCAAAACTTTCATCACCGGATAATGATTGAACGGCAATAATGGCGTGAGGTTCCATGCCGCTGTCACCGGAGCTGACTGACGGCTTGCGTACCCCCTGTGGGAGAGACGGATATACCGCGTCAACAGCCTCGCGGACAAGAGCCGCAGCCACCGTTGAATCAACACCCCAGCGAAAATCCAACTTGACCAGAGAGCTGCCGTCACGAGAGACGCTTTGAATTCGATCAAGTCCCTTTACCGATGAAAAAGCATCTTCCACGGGAATGGTCACCAGCGCACGAATTTCCGCCGCCGCCATGCCCGGATAGACAGTTTCTACAGTCACCACAGGCACTGACAATTCCGGCAGGCGGTTAAGAGGTAAGACAGTAAAGGCAAAAATTGCCGCAATTATTATTGCCGCCATTATCATAATGACAGTGACAGGACGGCGGGCAAAAAATATTATTATTCCTTTCATTTTCAGATTCCTGTTTTTCCCGAATTATTATTTAAGCAGTGAAATTCGAAATTGGTTTTCACTAATATTATTGAATGAATCCTTCAATCCCCGATTAACAAGAAAATGAACTACACCGGCATTCGGGGTATTGGTAATGTTTCCCGCAATTTCTATCCTGACATATTGTTCCCAGGATGCATGAGGTTCGGAAATCGAAAAAGAATCGCTTCGTACAGTTACCGGAGAAAAGAGCAGTACATTATTACTCGTCTCTACGCGAAATAATTCCATAATTGAAAAAAGATCGATTGATGCACCCGGAGCACTCTCAAAATAACATTCAATCCATGTCGCAGTACTGCTGCCATACGGATAATGTATGCTTTCGACGGGAAGATCGGCAAAAATATCATCAATCCCATAAGCCATTAACCGAAAATCACCGCTGTCTTCAGGCGTTCCATTTGGTGACATGGGTATCCTGATACCTGCAAGCGACGGCGGCTTTGAAAATTCCCCGTTAGCAAATATTCTGAATAAATATTCATCAACACTTTCATTGCCGTACCAATCTTTGATGCCGCTTTTTAAATTTATCGAAAAACGGCTTTCAAAAACAGGTGCTTTATCAAAACGAAAAACAATATCATCGGAAAAACCGGTACCATGGAACATTCCCAAAACCGGTGTTGGCCCGTTTTCTGCCGAAATCGCAGAAATTACAGAGAGTAAATCGACCGGGACAGAAAATACAAGCCGCAGCTTGTCCTCCTTTTCCCAGCCGGTGTTCTCAAAAAATATGCCGGATGTCTGTGCAAAAAGTTCTGCTTGATCCCCGATACCGGTAATACGCCATACGCTTTTAAGATGCGGCTGTTCCCGGTTCAAGCCAACGGTAAAAACAGTAAAAAAATCTTTACCTGAACTCATACCATTAACACCCGTAAGCGAAGAGGACAATTGCAATTCAAACCGTTTCCCCTGTACCCACGGATCAAAAGGTGTAAAAACAGCCAGCTTTCCCTCATCCTCAAGATGCCAGGCGCCGGATGCTGACGGGCTGAACGATGCATTGCTCCGCAGTGAAATCAGGGAAACAGGGCTTGAAAACCTGATAACAAAGTTCCCGCGGTTTTCGTCCATTATCCCGTCCGTCTCCGGCCAAAAAGAGACTATACCGGGACGGGATAAATCGTATCGTGTGGTAAACCGTCCTTCAAATTCCCAATCCATGGACAACCCTTTCGCACTTTGTGCATTTGCCAAAACCGTAACAGAATAATCCTTGTTTATTTCCAGCGGAATATACGGTATATAATCCAGCGTTTTATTTTTCCAGAGAAAAAGTCCGGGCACCGATTCGCCTTCCGCGGAAAAAGAAAAGTTTTTTTCAACACTGGAACGGTCAGGATCATGCGAAAAAGAAAGGGAAACTTTAAGCGATTCCGGATTTGTATGGTATCCTTCTCCGGGACTCCACTTTGTCACCTCAAAGGGCGAATTCCGCAAAATGTCACATGCTGAAGCAGCAAATAACAAATAGCAAATAATAAATAATAAATTACTAAAAACGATATGTATCGTTTTCATTTTGTTGCCTCCATAAAAATGGTTATATTTTCCTGAAGGTACATTCCCCCGCTTTCTATTCCGCTCCTGCCGCCGGGGATGGAAAGCCGGTAATAATGCGGCTGTCCGGAAGACCCCGGCTTCAGACATTCCCATTCCATCCTGAGAATGTCGTCGGAAATCCATGAAACAAAACGCAGGGCTATTGGATCAAGACTGCCCGGAAAAAACGGAAAAAGGGAAATTGCCAGCGCGGTTTTTTGCTTTTCTTCATTGTTAAACGGCAGTGAAAAATGGATGGTAAAACGCACAAGGCCGCCGTCAACCTCGCTAATAAAAACCGGCATGACTTGATTGACATGAGGATTTATGCTCATCCCATTTGAGTCATTTATTGACAGGATTTTAAGGAAGGGAATGTCTGCAATAAATGTCCTCCGGTAATCGCTGCCGATTTTTATTCCTTCCGTATCCTTCGCGTCACCGGAAATGATAAGAGTGTAACTGATTTCAGGATCGGGATCACGGCTGGGAATAAAAACCATGCTCTTCTCGGAAAGTTTTTCTGTCCTGCCCGCAAGCGATGGATCAAACCTCAGCGATCGGGTAACTTCATCCGCCATTGGTTTGCTGAACTCAACAACAATGCCAAGTCCCGGCCCAAGATCTTCTTCCAGGCGGCCTCCGGTCGGAATCCATCTGCCGTCCGATTGCAGCGCCGGATACACACCGCTCACCTCCGGTACTATGCGATCAAGGTCGGTGCAGAAAGTTGCGGATACCGCCTTTGCCAGCGGGACACCATCCATACTTTTTGCCGTTGCCTTCAGCGTCCAGCGGTATACCGTCCAGGGAGAAAGGTTTCTGTCGGGAACAAGCCTGAGAACGGTATCATCATCCGACCAAATAAATCGTTTTTCCCCCATACCTTCGGTACTAAATGAAGATTCAACGGAATATCTGTCCATTGACCGCGAAAACCGTACTTCCAGACTCAAGCCGGTCACTCTGACCGATTCACCGTCAACCGGACTGTGGCACTCAATGTAAGGAGGAGCGAATTTGTTAACAGCATAAAAAGCAATATGGCGATCAATACGGATTTCCCTTCCATCAATCGATCTAACCGTTCCCGAAAGACTAAGCGTATATCTTGTACCGGCATTCCAGGGAGCAACCGGAACAAAAACCAGTGTATTGCCGTTCCAGGAACGATCCCCTTCTACCATTCCTGTGCCGGAAGTAACAAAAAAAATGTTTTCAGCTTCTTTTTTAATCATTTCCGCGCCGAACCTGACGTATAACGGGCTGTACGCATCGGGAAGGATCGTATCTTGTTTACTCGGTGTTATTGTTACATCAACGGTACGCAGATCTATATATCCGCATGACATGAGTAAAACAGTAAAAGCGATTATGAAAATGTTATTCCGCAAGTGATACAAAAGTTCCCTCCCGCATATCCGAATCAGGGCGCAATACCGCAATTTCCCCGGCTCTTATCCCTGAATTTATTTCCCATAGATCACCCTGAACCCGGCCTAAAATCACTTTTCGTCCGGAAAGGGTGTCACCGTTTATAACAAAAATTTCTGCCTCGTTATTCCGTTTTGCGGCAAGCGCGGATGCGGGAAGAAAAACAACCCTGCGCGGCGGTCCCAGTATCACCTGTACCCTGCAAAACATTCCCGGTTTAAGATCACCGGGATCACCTTCAATCAAAACCCTCACCACAAAACTCATGCTCTGGCTGTCCGCCTGTGGATATACAAGATCAACAGTACCGTTCCTTCCGCCGCCAATGCCGTCAATCTGCACTCTGGCTTCCATGCCTTTTTCGATACGCAGCGCATCTTTTTCCCTCATCGGAAATATTGCGTATAACGAAGAAGTATCCATAAGCGTAAGTATTTTATCTCCGGATTTTACCCGCTCGCCTTCTTCAAAATACCGCGCACCGATAACTCCGGAAGTCTGGCTTTTGATTACCAAATCGTCCCTGGCAATGCGGGCCGACCGTAATTCTTTATCCGCAGCGCCATATCCGGCATTTGCCGATCCCAATTCAGCACGCAGGCCGGCTGTCATTAATTCTACAAGCGCCCGGCGTTTTGCATTTTCATTTTGCGGTACGGGTATTCCGGCAGCGACAAGGTCAGCATCCCTGCACCCGATTTTGCGTATTTCCAATTCCCTTTGCATGATGAGTATTTGATCCCATTCCGATTCCAGGTTGAACCTCCCCACGCGAATGGTTTCTTCGTTAATCCCGCCTGCAGAAAACATTATCTGTTGATTTTGATGCCTCCGTTCGTCTTCTTCCCATTGCTTTATAAAACGATCCAGTTCAGCTTCGGTTTTTTCAATGGAAAGCAGCTGCGCTTCAGCCTGGAATTCTCCTTCCAAAAGCCGGGAACGCGCAAGATCAACGGCAGCTCTTGCCTGCGAATAATTATTTTCCGCCCGTTCAAGCGCCAGTATGACATGGGGATTTTCCAGAAAAATTACCGTTTCTCCCTGCCTGACAAAATCCCCTTCGCGATAAAATAATCTTGTGACAAGGCCTTCCTGAGAAGCGGTTATGTCAAGTTTTGTAATGTAAGACAGCGTACCGAAGCCGCCTGCCTCATCGGATATTTCACCTGATTGTGCTGCTACCCCCCTAACCTGACGTACTGTCTGCGGATCGTTTTGTTCCAAACAGGAAATAAAAAACACAGGAAAAAATACTATAGTTAAATATATTTGTAACTTCATAATACATCTCCGTTTTGTGATACGGCCCGGGCAAAAACAGCAAGTTCGCCGGGTTTTAAATCCAAAAGCCGCTCAAGATCACGCTCGGCATCCATGAGAGCTATAGTGGATTCAACAGCCATGATTTCTCTTTCCATGCAGACAATATACGCCTGTATAAGTTCCAGACGCGTAATATGTCCCAGTTCCAGACGAACCTCTTCAATGCTGTACCGCCTCGCTGCCATTTCAATTGACGCAACAGCAAGACTGCGTTTACGGTCCGCAAGCAGGCATCTTTCCACTGCCCGTTGTGTCAGGCGTCCCATGCGCTCAAAGGCAAGCTCATACCTTTCCGTTTCCAGAGAAAGCATCAATCCTGCCTGCCGCCTCCCCAGACTTGCCGCTGGATCGGGCACAGGAGAAGCGCTGTTTTGAAAAACAGCCGTCCGATCACCGGGGGATTCCCATCCGGATTGAAAAGCCAGATTATTTTGCAGCCAGGGATTTGCGAATTCAACGGTTATTCCCATTGACCAGGTATGGCGGGTAAGCGGGTACTGCTGACCGGTAACTCCAAAGCTGCCATTTACCCTGAGCGCGGGAATCCAGGTTCGTGACGAAAATTTATACTCCGCCTGCCTTCTCGTGACAGCAAATCTCGCTTCGGCAAGATCAGGATTATTTTCTTCGGCAAGGGAAACCGCAGCCTGTACAGGAGGCAGTACTGTGGAGCGGTGTATGTCGATTTGCTCCGCCAGTTCCGGTAATTCGGTAATATCGAGTATGTCGGCAAACTGTTTTTCCATTTCAGCAAGGTCGGATTCCAGTGAAATTATTTCCATACGGTTTTCTGCCAGGGTGAGTTCTGCCTCGGCAAGATCCAGCGCCAATGCAATTCCAAGTTCTACTTCTTTTTTAAGTATCATTAATTGATATTCCAGCGATTCCAGTGCTGTTTCCCTAATGGCAATTATTGTTCTGGCACTGAGAATATTACGATAGAAAAAAAGCGCAGATTCGGAAATTTCATCAGCCATGCGATCAAGCCGTGATTCGGAGAGATCTAGATCCATCCGTTCAAGCTTCCGGGACATGAACAGCCTGCCGCCGTCCCAGAGCAATTGATCCATACTGACGTTGAAATTTTTTACAAATGAATCCGCTCCGATTAATTGCAGGCGATCATTTTCCTGGGCAGTCAGGCTAATACGGGGTAAATAGCTGCGGAATCCCAAAACCCAGGCATTCTTTCGAATATTTAATCCTTCATGTTCACTGCGTAGATCAACCGAAGCGGCAACCGCAAGATCAGCTGCCTGTGCAAATGTTAAAGGGCTGTTGAATTCATCTGTGCCTGCAGAAGTATTGCAAAACAGTAATAATGAAAAAACAATTAACAACGTGCGGATAAATATCATTGCATAGCCTCCGTAATACGGCTTTCAAGCTGATTGATTGACCGGGCAATGGGAGTTTCCCAGGGAAGCATGGCGCGGGCACGGGACAGGTCTTCAAGCGCTTCGTCTCCCTTTCCGGCAATCCAGCGAATTCTCGCCCGTTCCAGAAGAGCCATTGCCCCGTCTGCCGTGAGTTCAGCAGCCTGATCCAAAAGGGCCAAAGCTCCCGCCGGATCCCCCTGCTCCATGGCAAGGCTTGCGGCGAAACGAAGCACCCTGACATCATGGGGATTATCCGCCAAAAGCTCTTCTGTCAACCGCTGCGCCTTTTCACTTTCTCCCCTTTCCCGTAAAATTCTCGCAATGTAGAGTTTTGCATCAAAATTTCCGGGACGCAGTTTAATTACCCGGTCGAGTGATTTTTCCGCCCTGGCATAGTCACCGGAAAAATACTGCGCTTTGCCCCGGAGCATCAGTGCAGGAGTGAAATTATTTAGTTCTTCCAGCAGTGCAACAGCTTCGGGGAACTGCCCGTTTGAATACAGTTCATGAGCATTGGCATATAGCCGCAGGGTTTGCGGATCGGTACTTATCGCATCACCCTTTCCGCCGCATGAACAAAATATTAAGGTAATTACAGCTAACATCATTGCTTTCATTTTATCTCCGGGAAATATACGCAAGCCGTTCAGCCAGACGGCCTCCGGATCTGACCGCAAGACCGTCAAAATAATCCCTGAAAGCAGGAGATGCGGCAAGGGATTTTAGCGCTCCAAACGCATATTCGGTAAATGGATTTTCCTGAAGGCCGACAAGGGACATCAACGGTTCCAGCAACGCGGGATTCCCCATGTTTACGGCATGAGTGACCAGATCGTCAATTTCCAATTTTGTTTTTATTTTCTGACTGTCTTCCGGTTTCAGGCCAAAAAACGACGCAAGAATGTTCCTGCATTCAGCGGCAAACGGCCCCTGAGGAGCAAGATTGATACACAATTCGGCATATTGCGACGCAATTATTCCGGAAAAAGCCCTGGCTCCCCTGTACCAGTATTCGGGATATTGCGTATAACGGGCCCGTATCACCCTGTATGCCGATGCCGTATTCCGGTCGGCATGATTTTTTTCCAGGGCGCAGGTAAGACGCATCCAATTAACAAAACTATCCTGTTCATCAATATAATCAACTAGTGCATCCAGCCGCTGTTCCGCATCGTCCCATTTTCCCTGTTCAAAAGCAAGAATTGCTTTTGCTGTCTGCACGGTCAATTCGGTTCCCGGCTGCCCCTCAAGCTCGATTATTTTCAGAAGCCCTTGGGTAATTCTTTCTTTATCCAGTTCCCCGTAACCATAAGCCCATGACATTTCCTTATATGCCGCAAGAGCCGCACCGCTGTAATCGCCAAGCCTTTCCCGCAATCCCGATTCGGTTAAGGCCATACCTCTTTGATACACGCCCGAACGTTCAAGCTCCGCTATTTGATCCAGCAAATCAATAATCCGTTCTGCATCCTGAAAATCCGCGGTTCCGCCGGTAAAAACATTGTTCACCGTTGAAGCGGGAATTCCCCAAAAACCCGGGTTGCTTTCCGCAGCCGTCAGACTGTTTTCCTGTCCGGCACAGGCAAAGAACAATTGGGTTACCATGACAACCAGCGCCGGGGACAGTCCCGGCAAAAGAGAAAATTTTGCTCGTTTCATATACAACTCCATAAAAGTGATATAGCCGGCTGCCTGTCACCTGCATTCGCAGATAAGGCAGCAAAACTCTTACCACCTATATGGCGTGAAAATGCGTTTTGCTTGGCTGTTTTTGAAAATATTTTTTATTTTTTTCCAGTTAACTTTGATTTACTGCAGTAGTTATTATGCTTCAAAAATGGGCGGGCAGATCGCTATACTATAGAAAAATTAATACTCCCGGGTTATCATTCCTTCATGAATAAGATACACCAATTGGTAGTGGGTGCCATTGCTACAAACTGCTGGATTTATCCGCTGGAAAAAGGCGCCTGCGCGGTTATTGATCCCGGAGAAGATGGCAGCCGTATAATCGGCTATCTTGATCATCACAATTTGTTCCCGGAGTATATTCTGCTGACCCACGGGCATTTTGACCATATCGGCGCACTGCCTGCACTTTCGGCAAAATACGGCAAGCGGCACATTGCCATTCACGCGGCAGATGCGGAATACCTGGGGCCGGATTCCTATCCTGTCCACAACCGCAGTATCAGCATTGCAGCGGGCAGTTCGGCATACCTGGACGCTTTGTGGGAAGAAATGCCCCCGCCCGATTCAACACTTGAGGAAGGCAGTACCATTGGTTCATTTTCTGTTCTGCACCTGCCCGGCCATACTCCGGGCAGCATAGGTTTGTGGGATAAAGACTCAGGGGTTTTATTCACCGGCGACACTCTTTTTGAAGGTGATTATGGCCGCACCGATCTTCCCGGCGGCAGCGAAGAACAGTTATTCGCCAGTTTAAAACGCATCTTTTCCATGGATGGAAACATACAGGTCTACCCCGGTCACGGCGGTACAACAACAATCGCGATGGCAAACTCTAATTTGTCGGGCTGGTACAAAACTGGTTAATACAGAAATGTGTGCTCTAACCGCCTAATCATGTTTAGGGAATATATTTATTTCATAATCCAGGTTGTACCCCCAACCAGGGTTTGTGAACTTCTATTCAATAGTGTATACTTATAACAGCTTTTCTATTAGCATATTGTAGATAGGAGTTATACCATGAAATTACTATTTCTTGGCCCGCCGGGAGCAGGCAAGGGAACATTAGCAGCGAGAGCGGTGGATATCCTGGGGGTACCCCACATCAGCACTGGGGCAATTTTTCGTTCGGCAATTGCCGCTCAGTCAGAGCTGGGCCTCAAGGTGAAAGCAATCATCGATGCGGGGAAACTTGTTGACGATGATACCACCATTGAACTGGTTAAAGAACGTCTGTCTCAGGCTGATACTCAAAAAGGCTATATCCTGGATGGTTTTCCCCGCACCATTCCCCAGGCGGAGGCTCTTGCCGCATTTTCATCCATAGATAAAGTGATTAATTTTGACACGCCTGATTCCACAGTACTTGAACGGCTGGGAGGCCGCCGTGTCTGCCGAAAATGCGGATATAATTTCCACGCCATTTTCAACAAACCCAAAAACGAAAATGTATGCGACCATTGCAGCGGTGAGATATATATCCGTGATGATGACCGCCCCGAAGCTGTTCAAAAACGGCTTGAGGTGTATCGAGCCCAAACAGCCCCCCTCATTGATTATTACCGGCAGAAAGGTTTGATTATTGACATAGATGCCAGCCCCATGGTCGATGTGATTGTTGCGGAATTCAGGAAAGTTCTGGGGTTGTAAAATAGTCCTTCCAGACTTTTTCGATCCCTGAAAGGGTTTCTTCCCGGTTAATCAGGTTTTTTAGGTAATTTCCCCAGGTAACATTGTCGCAGAAATACGAAAAAAAATGCCGCGCCCGGGAAATATAAAATTCCGGCGGTTGGTGCTGTGCCAAAAGCTCCAGGAATCTTAAGCCGGTTTCTTCTACCATTGATATATTCCCAAAATTTTCACACAGAGGCACAGAGGCACGGAGGTTGGGGCATGTAATCATATCGCCTTCTTCATCTCCGTGTCTCCGTGTCTCCGTGTCTCCGTGTGAAATATTATCGTTTTGTTTCGCTTGGGCAAATATCCACGGCTGGCGGACAGCGGCGCGGCCAACCATGACGGCATCACAGGGGCTGTTTGCACGTTCGATCAGTTCTTCAGCCGTGGCAATATCACCGTTTCCGGCAACTGGAATCTGCAGTTCCTGCCGTAAAGCGCCAACATAGTCCCATTTTGCGAGCCGCTTGAATTTAACTCTGGCAGTGCGGGGGTGTAAAATAATCATGTCTGTCCCTTCTGATTCCAGGCGGCGGCAAAAACGGGTTAAATACTCAAAATCATCGGAAAAACCTATACGGAGTTTGACACTGAGCCGCTTTTTTACTGCTTTTCTCACTGATTTAACCAATTCTCCGGCACGATCTGCCGATGCCATCCATGCCACCCCGGCGCCTGTTTTCCGGATTAACGGCGCAGAACAGCCCATATTGAGGTCTATTCCGGCACATTCCAGCCTGTCCAGAATGGCTGCTGCTCCGGTAATGTGGGCAATATCAGAGCCAACAAGTTGATATACCAGCTTTTCAGGGCGCGGGCCCGGGTCAATATACCATTTTTCAAATGGCCCCTCGGCAAGCAAGGCAGCGGCGCTTATCATTTCGGAAAAGTACTCATCACAGCCGCCAAATCCATCTATCAGTTCACGCAAGGCACGGTGGCTCATTTCGGCCATTGGAGCCAATTGATACAAAATATTCATAGTTAACCCTTCGATTGTTAAACAACCCCTTGACTAGTTTGACATAATCACCTACAGTATATAATATAGAGGAGAGGAGCGTCCGCATGATAGCAAAGAGTGATATACCCAATATAAACGAAAAAGCAGCTGAAGGGCTCAAACCTGAAGGTGTTCCGTACAGGGTTCTCGTGGTTGACGATTCCATGTTTATCGCAAAACAGCTTGGTCAAATTTTCACTTCCGAAGGATTTGATGTTGCTGCAACTGCCGCCGACGGAGCCCAGGGACTTGAAAAATACAAAGATCTACACCCGCATATTGATTTGGTAACAATGGATATTACCATGCCGGTTATGGATGGAGTTTCCGCTCTTGAAAAAATACTTGAATTTGACAAGAACGCCAACATCATTATGGTCAGCGCTCTGGGTAAAGAAGATGTGGTCAAGAAATGCCTCTTAATGGGCGCAAAGAGTTACATTGTTAAACCCCTTGACCGCAAAAAGGTTCTTGAGCGTGCGGTTTCTGTACTAAAAAAGTAAGTCAAAAAAGCTGACTGTCACTTTTTTAAACCTTTACTAATCACTATTTCCTTCGTATCTTGTATACATGAATATTGAAAAATTCACTATCAAAGCTCAGGAAGCGTTGAACGCAGCTTCTGCCATTGCACAGAAAGAAGACCACTCACAGGTTGATACCGGACATTTATTGTTGGCCCTGTTGCAGCAGCAGGACGGCATTGTGCCGCCCATTATTGAACAGATAGGAGGCGATACCGGCAGGCTGACAGCCGATGTAAATTCGCTGGTTAAACAAACACCCAAGGTTTACGGCGAAGCGGCGCAGCTCCATTTTTCATCGGCAGTATCAAAAATACTTGCCAAAGCCGAGACCGAAGCTGCTGCGTTGAAAGATGATTTTATTTCTACAGAACATATATTAATTACGATTGCGACGGGCGAAGGCAAGGCTGCCGATCTGCTGCAAAAAGCAGGCATTACCAAAACTGCCATATTACAGGTACTCAAACAGATACGCGGCAGCCAGCGGGTTACCGATCAAAACCCCGAAGGAAAATATCAGGTATTGGAAAAATATTGCCGCGACCTTACCGCTCTGGCACGGCAGGAAAAAATTGATCCGGTCATTGGGCGTGACGAGGAAATCCGCCGCTGTATGCAGGTACTGTCCCGCCGCACAAAGAACAACCCCATACTGATAGGCGAGCCGGGTGTCGGCAAGACAGCTATCGCCGAAGGGCTTGCGCGGCGCATTGTCGCCGGAGATGTGCCGGAGGGGCTCAAAGACAAAAAGCTTCTTGCCCTCGATCTGGGCCTGCTGGTTGCCGGGACAAAATTCCGCGGCGAGTTCGAAGAACGCCTCAAGGCGCTGATCCACGAAGTGCAGTCTTCCGAGGGAAGGATCATCCTTTTTATTGATGAACTGCACACCCTGGTCGGGGCCGGCGCCGCCGAAGGTGCGACTGATGCCTCAAACCTGCTTAAACCTGCGCTTGCCCGCGGCGAGCTGCGCTGCATAGGCGCGACCACCCTGGACGAATACCGCAAGCACATTGAAAAAGACGCCGCTCTGGAGCGCCGTTTCCAGCAAGTGTACACAGCCGAGCCATCGGAGGAAGACACTATCGCTATCTTACGCGGCTTGAAAGAACGCTACGAAGTGCACCACGGCGTGCGGATAAAGGACGAAGCGCTCGTGGCGGCAGCAATGCTGTCCATCCGGTATATCACCAGCCGTTTTTTGCCTGACAAAGCCATTGACCTTGTAGACGAAGCGGCAAGCCGGCTGAAAATGGAACTGGACAGCCGCCCCACAGAATTGGACAAACTGGAACGCCGTCTCCTGCAGTTATCTATTGAAAAACAGGCCTTGTCCCGCGAGGAAGATTCCGCGTCAAAAGACCGCCTGGCAAAACTGGAAAAGGACATTGCCGACATTACCGCAGAACGTGATGCGATGAACGCCCGATGGGAAGGTGAAAAAAAAGACATTCAAGGCATCCGTGAACTAAAACAGCGGATTGAAGAACTTAAAATTGAAGAAACCCGGTATGAGCGGGAGGGCAACCTTGCGAAAGCCGCCGAGGTAAAACACGGCGCCATTCCCGAAGCCCAGAGACAGCTTGCAGAGCTAACAAGCCTTATGGAACGAAAACAGAACGAAGCCGAAGGCGGAACAGCGCCGACTCTGCTGCGAGAAGAAGTGAGTGAGGAGGACATTGCCGCGGTGGTATCCGCCTGGACGGGGATTCCCGTCACAAAAATGCTTTCCGGCGAAATGCAAAAGTACCTTGATCTGGAAAAAGTACTGGAACAGCGGGTAGTGGGACAGGAAGCCGCCCTTGCCGCAGTTGCCGATGCAATACGGCGGAACAAAGCCGGTCTTTCTGATGCTGCACGACCTTTGGGCTCGTTCCTGTTTCTTGGCCCGACCGGCGTGGGTAAAACCGAACTGGCAAAAACCCTGGCCGACTTTTTATTTAATGACGAAAAAGCCCTCACCCGGATTGACATGAGCGAATACGGCGAAAAACACTCGGTAAGCCGCCTCATCGGCGCGCCGCCGGGCTATGTCGGTTATGATCAGGGCGGTCAGTTAACCGAGGCAGTACGCCGCCGTCCGTACAGCGTCCTGTTGTTTGACGAGATCGAAAAAGCCCACCAGGAAGTGTTTAATGTATTTTTGCAGATACTCGATGATGGCCGCCTCACAGACGGCCAGGGCCGCGTGGTCGATTTTAAGAATGCCATTATCATCATGACGAGTAACCTTGGTTCCGATTTGATTCTGGAATCAAACGATCCGCAACAGATAAAAGATTCGCTTTTGGAACTGCTCAAACAAAACTTCAGACCGGAATTCCTTAACCGTATTGACGAGACCGTTATCTTCAACCGTTTGGGTAAAGATGAGATCAGCAGGATCGTTGACATTCAGCTTGTCCGCCTTACCAATCGCCTTGCCGAACGTAAAATTACGCTTACCGTCACCGATAAGGCAAAAGCATTTTTAGCCGAACGAGGCTACGACCCCTTGTTTGGTGCACGCCCCCTTAAGCGGACAATCCAGGCAGAACTGGAAAACCCCCTTGCCAAACTCGTCATTGCGGGAAAAATCAACGAGGGCGATAATGTTACGGCGGACAAGACGGGAGATAGTGAGGGATTGATATTTAGCTGAACAGCCCCTTTTTTTAACTCTGTCTGCCTTGACAATGGTTATACCATTTGTTATACTTTCAATATGAAAACAGCAATTTCTATAGATAAAAAATTGTTTGACAACGCTGAGCGTTTTTCCCGTGATGCAGGATTATCCCGCAGCAGATTATATTGTATTGCAATAAGCGAGTATATTCAAAATCACTCTGCGGACAATATAACAGAACAATTGAACCGTTATTATAGCAAGCATAAATCAAATTTAGACGATGACTTAAGAGAAACTGCTTATCGTTTACTTGACGGAGAAGACTGGTAATGGTTCGCGGAGAAATATGGTGGGCAAATCTCCCCCAGCCAAAAGGTTCAAAACACGCAAAACGCCGTCCGGTATTGATCATTCAAGGCGATAGTTTTAATCGCAGTGACATAAATACCGTAATCTGTGCTGTCATTACTTCAAATACCGATATTGCTTCATTACCCGGAAATTTACTGCTGGAAAAATCATTTTCCGGTCTGGTCAAAACCTCAGCAGTAAATTTTTCGCAAATAACAACAATTGACAAAACTGATTTAACAAAGCAAGTTGGAATGTTACCAAAATCCATGCTTGAAAAAATTAATAATTGCCTGAAACTGATACTGGATATCTTTTGATTTTAGAAAGAACATGTTTAGACAAACAGGATGACAGGTACCAGTGTTCTACTTTTGAAATAGACATTTTGCTGGAAAACGGCGAAAAAGCCATGCTGGTTGAAGTAAAAACAAAACTGACCAAAGAACGTATAATTAAACAAGTGCTATCCACCGTTCCCGGAAGAATTCTACTATACCATATCATGACACGAAAGAGATACGGCGGATACCACAAAAAAACAACAGCTGTTAGATATCCAAGCTGATTTGCTCGATAACCAGCGCTGTTTCTATCTCCAGTATTTTTACATTAAGCTGCCGGCCGCTCATATCACCGATTATTGAACAGAGTACAATATATTGAGCTCCATGTTGCCTGCCTATTGAAACAGATAAATTATCGCTCACATTACCGGACAATTGGTAATCCGCTTCAGCAACAAGTAAATCCCGATTCGTAAATTCTACTACCCTGAGGTTTCCCGCCTGGACAATGTTTCTGGTTATTTCATTTACAACAAAATCAATCTGGCTGCGTTCTGCAGAACTGCTTTGTATTATCATTAAACTTGCACCGGGTGACAGTTTTGAATTGATCGAGCTAATCGCAGATGTGACTGCCCTGCCGGTAAGCCCACCGGTATCGATGTATAGTTCAGCCATTTGCTCTCTGGCGGCGATATCACTTGAGATAGTCCGCCTAAGGAGATCGGAATTATTTCTGGCTGCAACACTGCTGTGTTCGCTGGCAATAGCATCGTATAGCCTTATAGCCTCCTCATAATTACGGTGCTTGACAAGAGTCTGAGCATCCTTCATTTTTTGTTTCACCACCTTATCTTTTGAGGTTTCCCTCATTAATCTTACATTCTGTTGGACAATAGTCGGGACGACATCCTGCTGCAAACTTCTCATTTGAGAATCAGCTATTCTTTGAGCAAGAGATAATGTGTCAGCAAGGCTGTCCGGTCTTTCTGCACTACTGCTTGTTTCACCTCTTTTAGTAACAGAGCCGATCGTCATGTTAGTTCTTGAACTTTTGATTTCATAAGTGAATGCCAGAGTAACATCACGCCTATAGGTGGTTACGATACGGGTAGTCCCGTCTTGATTTCTCACTTCTCTTTGCGACTGCGAATCTCTTGATGTAATGTTTGTTATCATACCGCTGAACACACCTTCGGCATTTGGATCGTTAGCGGCTACAATAGTGAATTTTCCGGCACCTGTAATTATTTCCGTTGCCCTTTGCGTCATATGACGGGGTAGTTGTGCGCTAACAGTACCGCCAAACCCGCTTCCATCTGTGAACCCTGCAATAGCCAAACGCTGTATGTCGCCTGTGGGTATTGTAGGCTGCCTTACCGAGCTGATAGGTACGGATGTAGCGCACCCTGCTAATCCGAGCACCATCCCAAACGTGATTACCGCCCCTATGGCGGCAATTATCCAAAATTTTCTTAAGTTCCTCACAGAACCCTCCTTAGTGTGTCTAGCCTACCGGTTAGACAGGTTATTCCCGCTCTCAGAAGCGGTACTTTTATAAAGAGTTTAAGTTGCAATACAGTCATCACTACACCTCCTTATAAAATGTTAAAATATGATATATTATATACGTAATATAAGGATTTGTCAAGCAAATTACTACATATTATGTAATAAACAACAGATAATTCTACATAATATCAGGTTGTCATCTTGTCGAAATATAAGACATTCTTATTTAATGGCAAATATTAAGGCTGTTTTTGGGGCAAATATCAAATATTACAGAAAAAAACAGCATCTAACCCAGGAGCAATTGGCTGAAAAACTGGAAATAACGACTAAGCATCTCAGCACCATTGAAACCGGCGCCAATTTTGTTTCTGCAGACCTTTTAGAGAAATTGACAAAGCAATTTCTAGTTTCGGCCTCCGCGCTTTTTTATTCAAATGAAGAAGTATCCGCTGATGACAGTTTCTTTGGTAAAATTGATCGGATCATAGACAATGAATGTTCAAACATATCCAGTGCCATAAAGACACAAATCAGATACTTACAATACAAGTCAGATAAGTAAGGAAACACTTTCTAGCTGTGCGCACCTGCCTCTGCAGGCGAAGCCGCCGACGGGCCCCCTCTACCCACAAGCACCCTGAAAAAAGGCAGAAATGTATTCTCAACCGAGCCACTACGTGGCGAAGGTTCCCCTCTTGATGCCTCTAATACATGATTAGGCGGGTGTCAGCGGCAAATGTGCCGCGTAAGCGGTGTGTTTGGCCGCTGACAGGCCCCGCACAAGTCATAATGGCATACTCGTGAAGCGAGGCGAACTCTACCGTGTAATCCTTCCCTCCCTTTATTCTTCTCAGTGTCCTCCGCGATCTTTGCGCCTCCGTGTGAAAAAATGAGAATAGAGCCTCTCTGTTTTGCATATATCAACAAAAAACATGCAAGCATTCTGCCATTTTTCGCCATATATAGTGTATACTAAACTTTATAAAGCTTGTGCCAAAATGAGTAATACTAACACAAGCTCAAAGGAGATTATTGTGGCAGCAGTTATCGACAGGCCGCCGCCTACGGGAGAAGGACTTACATATGAAAAGGTCTGGGCCATGTTCCAGGAAACCGACCGAAAAATTAAGAAACTCAGCAAACAGATGGGTGATTTGCATAACAGCTTTGGAAATTTGGCCGAACATCTGGTTGCTCCCAGCATTAACACCCGTTTCAACGAACTGGGATACCACTTTGGCGCCGTTTCTCCCGGCGGACATAGAATATATGATGAAAAGGGAAAAATCAAAACAGAAATAGACATACTGCTGGAAAACAAAAGCTGTCTTATGGCAGTGGAAGTGAAAACAAAACCAAAAGTGCAGCACATTGAGCACCATAGTACCCGGCTAAAAATACTGAGAGAGTACCGTGACAAGATGGATGATGGAAGGAAAATTTATGGAGCAATTGCCGGAGCCATGTTCGGGACAGAGGAGAAAAAGGCAGCCATTGAAGCAGGTTTCTACGTTTTGGAACAATCCGGCGATACCATGAAAATAGAAGTCCCCGAGGGATTTACACCAAGCGAATGGTAAGCCCCCCCTACCCATGAGCACCCTGAAAAAAGGCAGAAATACATGCTCTTTAAACATGATTGGTCGCCGACGGGCCCCGCACAAGTCTTTACAGCATGTATTTCTGTTTTATTTTAGTTTTGCGAAAATATGCCGATGATGAAAATGGTATGTTCTCGGGGACTGTAAAGGAATTATTTCTTTATGTAATAACATCATGGCAGGTGATTGCTGTCACAATAGCCATAATAATGTATATTTTCCTGGTTAATTACGTTGGCCGTACCTATCGCCGCCCGCGATCGGTTTCTAAATCCAGGCCCAAGAAAGTAAAAGCTCCAAAACCTGAAAAAGCCAGCTCAAAAAAAGGGGAAAATGTAGACCCTGACAACGATCTTGGCCTTGATGAGGAATGAAAAATAAATGAAGTCAATAACGAAAGAACTCTGGTTTAACACTGCAAAAAACCGGGAATTTATCAATATTACCGGGGAAGTAAATGCCCTGCTGGGAAATTCCGGCATCAAGGAAGGGTTGTGCCTGGTAAACGCAATGCATATCACCGCCAGTGTTTTCATCAATGATGACGAATCCGGGCTGCACCACGACTTTGATGTATGGCTGGAAAAACTTGCCCCCCATGAGCCGGTCTCTTATTACCGTCATAACACCGGTGAAATCAACGCTGATGCCCATTTAAAACGGCAGATCATGGGCCGGGAAGCGGTGGTTGCGGTTACGAACGGCAAGCTCCACCTGGGCCCATGGGAACAGATTTTTTACGGTGAATTTGACGGACAGCGCCGTAAACGGGTATTAGTTAAAATCATTGGCGATTGAAGAATTATTCTGCATTTAATACAAGACGGAACCCCAGGAAATTACCCGGTTGAGTAGGAAATTGTCCGCTCCGGAATGCAGAACGCAGAAAATTAGCATTATCATGTCTCCAGCCTCCTCCCCGGAAAACACGCAGAGCTCCGGAATCCGGGCCTGTGGGGTTTGTGCCTCCGCTGAGAATATCTGACCTGTTCCAGTCCCAACACCATTCTCCGACATTGCCGTGCATATCATACAGCCCAAAAGCGTTGGGGGCAAAACTCCCGACAGGGAGTGTGCCTGCGCTATTAAAATTGGCCTGAGCAGCAGAGATAGAGTCCCCGGTAAAAAATCTTGTCGTTGTTCCTGCGCGGCAGGCAATTTCCCATTCTGCTTCGGTTGGCAGCCGGTATCCGTTCGCTTCCTGATTAAAAGTAATGGTTTGCTCAGACATAATATAAACTGGGGTAAGCCCTTCTCTTTCGCTTCGGCTGTTGCAATACTCAACCGCCTGAAACCAGGTAACCCGTTCTACCGGTAAATTCGGCCCTCTGAATTGACTGGGATTTGTCCCCATTATTTCCTCATATTCAGACTGGGTTACTTCGTAAATTCCCATGTAAAAGGGGCTTAATATTACTTCCCGCTGTTGTTCATTGCTAGGCCCCACTCCCGGAGGGCTGCCTATGGTAAATGTACCGCCTTCTATCCGCACAAATCCTGCCGGAGTAGAGCTGATAATGACCGGAATTTGATCAGCTGAATGTTCTGCAATGGAATCCCCGGCTGCCGAAGCTTGGACAGAAGATTGTTCAGGAGCCGCCGCACACAGGAAAAAAGCTGCAATAAGAAAAACACCATACCATTTTTTCATTTTGTTATACCTCTCGCTTTATTTTACTTTTGCTTATAACCACCGTCAATATATATATATAAACACTGTTTGATCCTATATCGTAACAATTTCCTGCCCACCGCCGTCCGATAATTTCCTGTGCAGTGTTTTGCGCCCAATACCTAAAACTTCAGCAGCTTTGCTTTTATTGCCTTTGTAATGATTGATGGCGGCGCGGATGATGAGCTTTTCCGATTCCTCAAGGCTGATGGTGAGAGGAACGCGCACCCAGTCATCGTCACCGGCGGATTGCAGGAAGGGGGGCAGATCTTCCGTGGTGATGAGATTCTTTCGGCACATGACCACGGCGCTTTCAATGCAGTTGCGCAGTTCGCGGATATTACCGGGCCAGTCGTAAGACGATAACCGTGAATACACTTTTTCGTGGATGCCGTCAATAGCCTTACCGTTTTCGGCAGAGAATTCCTTGAGAAAACTTGCTGCCATAACAGGAATATCTTCTTTTCGTTCACGCAGAGGCGGAACGGCAATACTCACCACATTAAGGCGGAAGTACAGATCCTCGCGGAAATTGCCTTTTTCAATTTCAGCCTTGAGATCTTTATTGGTAGCGGCAACAAGGCGGACATCTGTTTCAACGGTTTCTTCGCCGCCAACCCGTTCAAATTCCCGTTCCTGCAGCACCCGCAGCAGTTTTATCTGAATGCTCTGTTCTATTTCGCCAATTTCGTCAAGAAACAGGGTTCCCCCGTTGGCCAGTTCAAATCGCCCGCGCCGCCGCGATACCGCTCCGGTAAAAGCCCCTTTTTCGTGGCCAAACAACTCGCTTTCCAAAAGATTTGATGAAAGAGCAGAACAGTTTACTTTTACGAGGGGCTTGCCCTTGCGGGGTGAAAGTTCGTGAATAGCGTCGGCTACCAGCTCCTTCCCAACGCCGGATTCCCCGGTAATTAAAATGGAAGCTCTCGTGGGAGCGGCCTGGCCAATCATGTCAAGAACTTTTCGCATACCAGGCGACTTGCCGATCATGGTGTTGGACAGCCGGCTGCGTTCCAGTTCCGCTTCCATTTCACGGTGACGCATAATCAGTTCCCGGTTATCGAGAGCGCGCTTTACAAGAAGGGACAAGCGGTCAAGGTTAACGGGCTTGGTAAGAAAATCCCATGCCCCCTCGCGCATGGCGTTGACCGCATTTTCTACCGTCCCATGCCCGGTGAGAACGACCACCGGAAAGCCGGGGTTTTCCGCCAGTATGCGCCGCATCAATTCACCGCCGTCCATACCAGGCATACGCAGGTCGGTAATGACCAGGTCAATGTCGCCTTTGCAAAAATGTTTCCACGCTTCTTCCCCATCGGCAACACAAACTGTTTTGTATCCGTCCATTTCCAGCGAAGCGGCAAGTCCTTCCCGGATATTTTTTTCATCATCGGCAATAAGGAGTTTGAATTTCATTTTGCATATTCTCCGTTTTTGCATCCAATTAACCGCTGTTCTTTCTGATAGACAGGCAGGCTGATCTCAAAATCCGTACCCTCCCCTTCCCGCGAATCCACAGAAACATCGCCCTGATGTTCCCGGATAATTTTATACACGAGGGTCAGCCCAAGGCCGGTACCGTTGTCTTTCGTAGTATAATACGGCTCGAATATTTTTTTTAGATTTTCCGGCATTATCCCAATACCGGTATCACACACACTTATCCGGATTTCGCTGTCCAATGCAATCGTGGCAATGGTTAAAAGGCCACCGTTGGGCATTGCCGCCTGGGCATTTTTTATAAGGTTGAGGAGCGCCTGTTTCATATAACGCTCGTCAATAAGTACAGGCGGCAGTTTTTCATCAAGTTCAACCCAAAGACGAATGTCTGATTGTTCCAGTTCGGCACGGAAAAAATCGGCAAGTTCGGTAATAAGGGAATTGAGATTCCCTTCACGCAGTTCCAAAGTCATGGGACGCACAGCAAACAGAAAATCAACAACAATGCGGTTCAAACGATCAACTTCTTCATGCAATACGGTAAAATACTTGTGATTATTTCCGTCTTTGATTCCGATTGCTTTTTGCAGAAGCTGCAGATGGATTGAAATTGCGCCTAACGGGTTTTTTATTTCATGGGCAACACCGGCGGCGAGAGTGGTCAGACTGGCAAGATTTTCGGCGCGGCGCAGACGGGCTTCCCGCCCCCGTTTTTCGGTGATGTCTTCAATGCGGACAAGAGAACCGGTAATATGGCGCTTCTCCACAAGCGGGTGAACACTGATCGAAAGCAGGCGGTTCGCCCCCGCATCGGAGATGCGCTGTGATCTCACATACATTTCATGTTCTAATACCTGATCACCGCTTTGCAGCGATTTCTTAAAGAAACCAGCCAGATCATCATCAGAAATAATTTCCCACAATAATATGCCTTCCTTATGGCTGAGCGACAGTAAGCGTAATGCAGATTGATTTGCTTTTATCAGCGAATGTTTTTCATCGCAGACGAGAATGCCGGAGGGCAGCGAATCAAGTACAGTCTCCAGCCTGGCAATTTCGGCAGAAGCGGAAACAAGAAGTTCACGGTATTGTTCTGCGGTGAGCTTGTCCTTTTTACTAAGAGCACGCAGGTAAAAACTGTTCATGAGACCATATCTTCCTTAAGGCGGTAAAACAACGATTCCAGGGCAAGATCCGGCTTCTGGTTCCAGACGCTAAAAGCGGCCTGCGTTTCTCCAATCCGCTTATTCCAGATTTCACGGCATGTAACGAAAACGGGACTTTGTCTGCACTCCGCAAACGATCGGGACACAAGGTCAAGCAAAAGGGCAAGAAAGCGGGGAAAAGACCGCCCTTCAAAATTGCCGCTGGATGAAAGCAATACAGCAAGTACTTCTTTTGCCTCTGTCACGCGGCCAAAACCTGCGGCATCGGCAATTAGGGTGCAATAACTGTCCAGAGCCTTAATTGCCGGAGACAGGGATTTATCACTCAGAGCAGACTGGCTATTAACAGCGCGGGCAACTGCGGCGATAAAAAACGCCGAAAGATTGATGAGTTTTTCAGACGGCTGCGGCAGAAATGAATCGAGGTAAGCAGAAACCGACTCGGCCAAATGAGATGAGTCTCTGAAAACCCTCCGGATGATTTCCCGTTCCTTATCAATGCTGCGGGTAACGAACCGGTAAGGCCGCAGCCGCGATTGAATCGTAGGCAGCAACGACTCCCGCCTCTGCGCAGTGAGGATTATGGTTATTGATCCGGGCGGCTCTTCAAGCAATTTCAGCAATGTATTGGCAGCCGGTTCCTGCATCCGGTCGGCATTTTCAATAATGAGAATTTTTCGTTTTCCTGCCGGTGATAAATGGCTCCAGGAAGAAGCTTTCCGCACCTGCGCAATGGGAATCCCTTCACTTATCCATTCATCCTCCAGTTTAAAAGCATTATTAACAAGAGAAGCTGCCAGCTTTTCAATTACAGTGTGTTTTTCGGCGGCAGCGGGTGATTCAATCTCATCAATTTCTTCTTCCAGCGATTGTATTAACGGTAATGGATTGATTTTTCCCGACCTTGATTCGTATTCCCAAACTGACGGGGAAAAACGTGCAAGCAATTTTTGCAATGAACGGACAAATAATAAACGCCCCGGTATAGATGAAGGATCACGCAAAAAGGCAGCACGGGTAGCGGCAATTTCTGCGGCAAAACTGCGTGGACCGATCATGGCCAAAGCAGGATGAGTTAACGATCGATTCCGGGTGCAGGAAGAACAGTCGCAGCCCCAGGGAGCCGCATTGCTGTTCCGGGCGGCTGCACCGTTGTCAACTGCATTGACAGGGACAGTTTTTTCACAGGTCAGAGCTCGCGCAAGCTCTATTGCCGAACTGCCTTTCCCCGATGCCTGCGGCCCAAACAACAACAGCGAAGGAGCGAGTTTGTTCGAAAGAAAATCAGCCTGCATTTGATCTGTTGCCGGCTGTGCAATGATGTTTTCAAACAACAGTTAGCCCCTGTAAAAGCAAAAAATCAATTGAACAACCGGTTCCGCCGTATTATTCGGACCCGGTTTCGGAATAATGTGAATAATCCGCATGAACAATTCCACAAGAGAACTGTTACCCAGAATAATATTCGGGTTAAACAAGGGCTGGATACGAATTATGAACAACAGCAAATATACAACAACAATTCCTTTTGCAAGACCATAGGCAAATCCCAAAAGGCGATCAAGACCGGTAAGTTTTATTTTTGTGATAATATCCTTTATTATTACTCCCAGAAATTTGATGATCATAAAAACAACAAGAAAAAGTAAAACAAATGAAATAATATCGGCCAGCAAATTTATTTCCAGCGAGAAATACTCACTTATAAAAAGAGCCGCCCTTCTGAAGAACAATATGGCAAACAGCAAACCAAAAACCACCGCTGCCAATGAAAAGAATTCACTGACAAAACCCTTTGCCGAACTGCGTAAAACAAAGAGGGCAATAATCACAATGATAATAATATCAATGATTGCAATATTCATCCGTCTCTCCTTTAATTACATCATAAATAGCATTACTAATAATAACGGCGCCGTCAAGACACCCTATCCGCCGGGCAGCTTCTGCAAGTAATTCTCTTTGCTTATCATTTTCTGCAACAGCGCTTACCGTGCGGGAAAGTTTTTCGGGATTAACATCGCTGCCGGTCAAAACAATCGCCGCCCCCTCCCGTTCAAAAAACCTTGCGTTCTCAATTTGATCGCCTCTCGTACCGGCTCCGCTTAGCGGGACAAGTATCATTGGTTTTCCGAGGACCGCGCTTTCCCAAACCGTACCTGCGCCGCTGCGCCCCAGTACCAGTTCAGCCGCAGCAAGCACATGAGGCATTTCTTCCTTGATATAGGGAAGCGGAATATACCGATCGTTTTTATGCAATGTCCATTCCTGATCGGGCCCATACTGATGAACAACTGTGTAACTGCGGCATAGATCATCCTGGGCTGCGCTTACCAGCATATTAACCTCCCGTGCCCCCTGGCTTCCCCCCAATACAAGCAGAATCCGTTCCTGCAGCCCAAGCCCTAAAAATACCCGTCCTTTTTCCGGATCTGCTTTTAAGCCGGTACCGGATACCCGGAAAGCAGAACGTACAGGATTACCGCACACAGTAACCCTGTCCTGCAGATCCGGGGGAAGAGACTTGCAGGTATCCTTGTACGCGACAAAAACCCTGCCGCCGGTTTTCCGCACAAACCTCAGATTTAATTTTGTTGCCAGGCCGGGGCTAAAATCCGACTCATGGGTAAAAACGGGAATGCCCAATGAAGCTGCGGCGGCACAGGGAGGTACACTGACAAAACCGCCCTTGGAAAAAAGGATATCCGCCTTGTGCTTTTTCAAAATGCGTCTGGCCGCAAAGAAACCTAAGATAACCCTGAATATATCGGGAATGGTTTTCAGGGAAAAATAGCGTCTGAGCCTTCCGGCCGGAATACCAAAGAATTCAACCCCTGCTCCTTCCACAATTGAACGATCCATGCCGGCGTTAGATCCTATCCAGAAAATTCTGTTCCTCTGTTCAAAACGGTTTTTTAGTTCTTCGATAACCGCCAATCCGGGATATATATGTCCTCCGGTTCCCCCGCCGGTAACAGCAATATTAGCCATAAAGTCAGAATACCGGATTATGGAGCAAGTAACAAGGAGAGATAAAAAAGAACAGCTTTTTATGAATCTTCTGCGGGATATAAATATCGATATACATCAAAATAACAAGCCCATTCATGAACATCAGAAAGAGCAGCTATATTTTTTGCCAGAACACAGGCGCGCCGCAATGAAAAAACCCTGCCCCTGGTGCCGTCGTCAGGGCAGAAGCATTTTTCGCGGTAAGCTTTTTCTCCGGCAGCCGGAACATAGTCTGTTTCTCCTCCCTGACCGCTGTAACCAAAGCCCCACAGTAATGAAGAAAGCGAATGTTTTTTTCCGCCGGCAGGAATACGATAACATTCCGCCCTGTTTATGGTAAAACCTTCCGGCAGAGCACCGTTCATTTTTTTAAGAAATTCGTCAGGCGAAACGGCATGAGAAAATTCAACGGCGGCAATTTCCGCCCCGGCAGCAATGCCTACAGAAAGCGGTGAAACAATTTCCAGTTTTGCCAGGGGGTTAAAACCCTGAGTGTACCGCACATCCAAACCGGCACGGTTCATTGCCATGGAAAAAATCTCAATGAGGCTTAAATGCCCGTGAAAAACAGCACTTCCTTCCTTGGTAAAACTGAACAGGAGTTTCCAAGTGGCAGGATCGCTTTTGGAGGCTTCATTCGAATTTTTATCACACGGAGACACGGAGGCACGGAGGGAAGGTTGAAGATCTGCAACCCACTCATCTCCTCGCTGTCCGTTTTCTTCTCCGTGCTCTCCGCGCCTCCGTGCCTCTGTGTGAAATATTTGCGAGTAGTACTTTTCATTTTCATTACAAGAACCGCAGGGGTGCGGGCAATCTGCAGCACAGGGGGAGGTCATTTCGCCACGATTGGATTTTTCCAGTTCTTTTCGCAGGTAAGTATCTGAAACGCCCGAAACAACAGGCTGCCAGGGCAGCGGAGAAGCCGGGTCTTTGGCAGAAAGATAGTTATTGACAAGTTCATCATTGTTTTTCAGTATTTCAAACCATACATCTTTGGCGATATATTCCTGCCAAGGATCAAGTCTGGTACCGGCAAGAAAAGCTTCTTCAACCAGATCGCCGGATCGCTCATTTCCACGGCTTAAAATGCCTTCAAGCACGGAAATCAGAGGATCGGAAACACTTACTTTATGTCCCAGCGGTTTAAGCTTTGATCGGATATAGTTTAGTTTGGCAGCAGCGCTTTCACTGTCAATCTGTTTTGCCCATTGATACGGTGTATGGGGTTTTGGCACGAATATCCCCACATTGACATTGAAGTGCATTGCTGATTTTTTGCCAACATTACTGATAAAATTCACAATCTCAGTTTCTTCACTTTTTATTATTTGTTCATTGTTTATTGTTACTTGAACCGGCAGGCCAATCATAAAATAAAATTTTGCTCCCCGCCATCCGTTCTTTTTTGCTTCACGAAGAATACTAACGACAGAATCTTCAGTGACCTGTTTGTTAATCGCCATCTGCCAAAAATCCAGAGGGGTTTCAACAGCAAATGTCAGGCCGCTTTTGCGTACACTTGAAACTTTTTCCAGCAGGGAAAGCGAGAAGGTAGAAACTTTAAGCGAAGGTAATTGAAACGAGACATGTCTGCTGCGGAAACGGGAATCCAGGGTATCAACAAGGCAGCCGATACCGGAATAATCACCGGTAGAAAGCGATGAGAGGCTTATTTCGCGGTAGCCGCCCAGGTTAACAAGCGCATCTGCTTCACGGACAAGGATTTCCCGGTCCTTTTGCCGCATGGGGCGGTACCAGTAACCGGCATGACAAAAACGGCACCCATTGCCGCAACCCCGCATGATTTCCAGTACGCCGTGGTGCTGGACGGTTTTCATGCTTGCAATGGGATATACAGCGGGCATTTCTTCACTTTGCGAAAATCCCGGATAGACGGCACGGAAAACTTTTTCCTTTCCCTTCACCCAGACATTGGGATGTTTGCTCAAATGATCCAACATCGCAGCTCTGTAAGACATGCTCCCTGATCCCCGATCCCCGATCCCCGATCCCCGTTTAATCTCCAACAATTCCGCCGCAAGGTCAAAAAACCCGGCCTCCGCCTCGCCCATCCAGAATGCATCAATAAAGGCGCTGTACGGCAAAGGGTTGGAAACTGCCGGCCCTCCGGCTATTACCAGCGGATCATTCGCGCCGCGCCGGTCACATCGAAGGGGAATGCCGGAAACATCAAGCATGGTGAGTATACCGGTTATCCCCAGCTCATAACCCAGGGTAAACAGCAGGACATCAAGGCTTTTCAGGCTGATGCCGGTATCCAGGCCGTACAGCGGCAGTTTTTTTTCACGAAGCAATTGTTCAAAATCAGGCGCGGGAGCAAAGGCCCGGTCACAGGAAATGCCGGGAATTTTGTTAAGACCATTGTAAATTATACGGAATGCCTGATTGGACATCCCGATTTCATACAGATCGGGAAAAGCGATTACAGTTTGCAGAAGCGCATCCGCATTCGCCAGCCTGCCGTACTCGCCGCCGGTATAACGCGCGGGTTTATCCATGTTCAGCAGCAGCGGGCCAAGGTCTTTAACAGGATCAACAAACATTTTTTATAAATTATCCGGAAATTGTTATACCACTGGATAAAATCCACGGCATTATTGCCGAACCATAATTTATTTCTTCGCGGGAAACGGCGCGCAGTTCTTTAAACAAACTGCCAAGATTGCCGGCAATCATGGTTTCGCCCACAGGCCTGGTAATTTTACCGTTTTCAATAATGTATGAATTTTTTGCCACTCCGGAAAAATCGCCGTTATCCGAGGGGTTGCCGCCGGAAAAACGCCCCAACAGTATGCCTCTTTTTACATCGGCTATCATACCGGCAAGAGTGCTTGATCCGCTTTGAATAATTAACGCTCCGCCCCCTGAGGGACAGCGCGGTTTCCCGGTTTTGTTCGAGCCGTACAAACCAAGTGTAAAATTTGAAAGAATACCGTTTTCAATCAGGTTGCAGTTTTCAGCGCGGAATCCATCGCCGGTAAAATGATAACCCGTTTCTATTGAAGGCCCCTGCGGTTCGCAGCGCAGAGTCAGAAGTCCGGATGCAACCTGCTTGCCAAGCATGTCTTTCCAGGGCGAATTGCCGGTAATAAGAGGATAATCCCCCATGTATACATCTTCCAAAAATCCGATAAAATCGGAAAGGCTGTCGGGAGTGATAATAATATCGCCGGTAAAAGAACCATCAACCGGCTTAACATCGGTCTGTTCGGTTGACTGGCGCATAAGATCATCAATATTTCCCCATTGCCGTAATTGTTTTGACATGTCCCTGTGAGATGCCCCCGAATAATTAAAACTTGAAGCCTTCGTGCCTATTTTTGTCGTAAACATTGCAAAAAAATTATACAAGCCCGAATGCGATTCAAATTCCGCACCGTTGGTATTTGCAAAAAAAGTTTCACCGCAATTAAAATCAAGAATGCATTGTTCAAGGTTCGTATTGGGATAGGTTGATCCGCAGTATTCCAAAAATTCATTAAGCCGGTCATACATTACTGCGCTGTCCGCTTCTCCCGGGCCATTTTCAAAACACTCAAGCGGATGTTCGGGAGATATATCATTGGCGCTGTCCGGCTCTGAGGCTTTTGCCATGTCCAGCGCGTCCTGTGCGGCTTTTTGCATAGTGTCATCGTCATAACGGTTTACGGTGACAGTTCCCTTACGGTTTTCAGAATGAACGGTAATACCAAGGCTGACATCAACAGTTGTCCGGTACAGGCTCATTTTTCCGGCTTCAACATTGAGTTCATATTTTTCTCCCCTGGCAAGTCTGATCTGCGCCTTGTCTGCGCCGATTTTTTTTGCATAGCCGCATGTTTTGCGGACTATATCCATCCCGTTAAAATCCGTCATTACACACGACCTCCTACATTAAGACGGCAGCGCAGTGCCGGGCCTCCTTCACCTGTCGGTATAGCCTGTTTTTTACCGCACATTCCTCCTGATGCCCAGATCATATCATCGGAAACCGCGGTTACCGTTTTGAGCATATCAAAAGCGACTCCTGATATGGTCGTATCGCGTAACGCATCGGCTATTTTACCGTTTTTAATTTCATAACCCAAAATAACGCCGAACATAAATTCACCGGTTGAGTCCGCCTGTCCGTTGGAAGAACGCACAAAGTAATAGCCATTGTCTATACCTGCAATCATGTCCCGGAGCTTTGATGTTCCCGGCAGTATCGCAGTATTGCGCATACGGATAAGCGGCTCATCATAAAATCCGAATGCGCGCGCATTACCGGTAGGTTCTGTCTTAAAAATATGCGCCGAATGTTTATTATGCATATAAGATCTCAGCACGCCTTTGTCGATAAGGATCGCATCCTGCGCCTGTACTCCCTCATCATCTATCCACACCGGAACCGGACAGGTTTTTCCCATTGCCGTGTTTGCAAAATCAACCATGCTGATAAGCGGGCTGGCAACCTGTTCGTCCATCATGTCAGCGGCGACTGAACCGCCCAAAACCAAATCTGCCTCTACCGTATGACCAATCGCTTCGTGCGCCAAAATGCCGGCAATATCCGGCGCCAGGACAACTTCATGTGTACCGGCTTTAGCGTAAACGCCCCTGGCTTTTTTTTCCAGTTCGTCCGCCAGGACATCTATCTGCGCGAACACATCCTGCGGCTTTTGGAATACATCCTCAAACTGCCCCAGCCCTCCGTACACATCACGCAGGTCAACAGGATCATCGCCTGCGGTCTTTGTCATGGTAACATAGAGTATTGTTCTGGGCGTCAGTGAATATGCTGATGTTCCGTCAGATGTACACAATGTTTTTTCCATATCAAGACATTGCAGCCCAATGGCCCGTGAAGCAAGCCAGGGAAATTGTGTGATGCAATAATTATCAATCGCTTTAATAAATTCAATTAGTTCTTTGCGATCAAGGCGTGGTTTTACTGTTGCAAGGTTATTATCTGCAGATCCTGATCGGGAAGGCAGAGTGGCGTTTGAATCCTGCGGTGATTTTGATGCAAGAAAGCGCGCATTTGTAACAGCCCGTTCAGTTATTTTACTGATTGCATCCGGTGATGTCTCGGGAGTTGAGGCAAAACCCCATACACCGTTTTTGAAAACCCTCGCAGAAACCCCGTTTTGTACATTACGGCTGTTATTTACAATATTACCGTTCAGTATGCTTATGCCGGTACTGGTATTTTCCTGCGCTCTAATTTCCATATACTCGGGAAAATTCCCGGCAAAATGTTCCAGTTGGGCAAATTTCATGGTGCCTCCAGTGTAATTATAAGAATTATAGCATGAAAAAGGCAGATTGGAGAAGACATAAACTCATGCCTTTTGGAAAAGTCCACCCCCATATTGGCTATCTACACGATTTCAGGGGCGATCTACACGATCTAAGCAAAAAAACACTATCTTTTTAAGATAAGCGGTGTTATATATCACATATCCATATAAAGGATAGTAGTTTTTATGAAATAAAAAGGAGGGTTGATGAAGAATTCATTGCAATTTTTAGCAATTATTGCTTTTGCGGCAATGGTTGGGTTTTCAATGACTGCCTGTAATCGCGGAGGCGGCGATAGAGGCGGCGGCATTCCCGGTATCGGCGGCGGCGGAACATTTACTGTAACCGGTATTCCGTCCGAGTACAATGGGATGTATGCATCATTTACCGGAAATGATGAGAGTAATGCTGATTTTTCAGCTATAAGCTGGGAAAAACTCGCAACACTGGAAAAAAACAGCCGTATTTCCAACGGGAGAGTTGTTTTACCTCTGTGGATTCAGCCTGATGCTGATAACGAACCTGATGTTTTTATCAGATATTCCGGTAATCATACTTTGACGGTTAATTTTTATTTACATTCATCGTCGTCTGACCTTTTTCCTTTACGATTTCAATTTTGGCAATTTTCTTCAGTAGCATTTACCAGCGGCAGCGCTTCAAGGGACTGGAGTGACGGAGAATATTACGGACCTGATATGTAATCGCAGCATAACGAGGGAGGGAATTAATAATGGCATTATTAAACAAGTTAAGCGACATGGCAAAAAACATTGGCGACAAAACAAGCGAAACGGTTGAAACCGCAAAACTTAATTCAAAAATCAGTTCAGAAAAAAACGCAATTGACGGCATTTATAGAAAAATGGGGGAGCACTGTTATCAGCAGTATAAATCAGGTGTAAGCCTGCCGGAGGGAGCAGCCGCGTTTTGCGCCGAAATTGACAAGCATAATGCGGCAATAGACGAAGCAAATGCTGAAATTGAACGCATTAAAGCGCAGGCGCTTGCCGCATCAGCTATTGCCGCCGGAGGAGTTGTGTGCACTTCCTGCAGTCATGCAAACAGCCCCGGCATAAAATTCTGTCAGGAGTGCGGCGCGAAACTGGAAGCGCAACTGGAAAAGCCCGCTCCAGCCTCCGGCGGCGGCGTTTGCCCTTCCTGCGGCAAAGCGTTAACACCCGGCAATAAATTCTGTCAGGAGTGCGGCGCGAAAGTGGAAGCGCCCGCCAAGCGTCTCTGCTCCTGCGGCGCGGAGATTGTACCCGGTGTTAAATTCTGCAATGAATGCGGTTCAAAAATAGAATAAAGGGGGAAAATCTTATGAAAGCAGGTGAAGTTTTTTCAAAAACAATGCCTTTTGCATGGGCAAAATTGATGTTAGGGCTTTTGGTTGTGGTGATTTCCATAGTGATTTTAGCAGTGCTGATGGGTATAGCATGGCTGTTTAAAAGCGAAGCCGTTGGTTTTGTCATGTTCATTATATGGCTGAGCGTGACCGGAATTGTTAATTTTATCATTAACCACTACTTGGGTTATTTGCTCAAGGCGGGGCATGTTGCGGTAATAACAGAAGCGGTAACCACGGGTCGCATCCCCGACAATCAGGTAGCATACGGAAAGGAAAAGGTAAAAGAGCGTTTCCTTACGTCTAACATATACTTTGTCGTGGATAAACTCGTGGCCGGCGCGGTAAGACAAATTCAAAGGGCAGTAGAAAAACTGGGGAATGTTATGGGCGGTTTTATCCCCGGCATGGACGGCGTAATGAAAATTGCAAAAATGTTTATCAGTATCGCCCTTGGGTATATAGATGAGTGCTGTCTGGGATATACGTTTCTGAAAAAAGACCAGAGCGCATTCAAGAGCGCAGCGGACGGTGTAGTAATCTACGCGCAGAACTGGAAAAAGCTTCTTGCAAACGCGGCGAAAACCACGGCCATAGTTGTTGTGTTAATTGTGGTGATTACGCTAACGGTGTTCATACTCTTTGGTTTACTCATCCGTATTTTTAATTTTGAAGGGATTATAGCGACTATAGCAGGATTTGCGGCATTTTTACTTGCGGTTTTTGTGGCCTGGGCGGTAAAAAAAGCTTTTATTGACAGTTATATGATGGTCAGCATGATGGTGTCCTATATGGAAGTCGCTCCGTCAACGCAAATAACCTTTGACATTTACGGAAAATTATGCGGCTGGTCAAATAAATTTAAAGAACTGTTCAATAAGGGGCAAAAAGAAAGCCCAATTCCGCAAGGCGCTCCTGCAATGGCGGGAACGGCGCAACCGGCAGCAACGACCGCCGGTACCAATGAAAAACCAATATTCTGCGGCGAGTGCGGTGCAAAGAACAAACGGGGAGCAAAATTCTGCGGCGGCTGCGGCAAGGCGATGGCGTAGGATGGGGAATGGAGAATAGGGAATTATTTTTCAATATCGGCCATGGTTTGAATAAACTGTTCAGGCGTTACTGCGGGAATTGAAGAGGAGGAAAAATCTTGAGGATTTCTGGTAATGATGTAATCGACAGCAAGACTTTCGCCAACGACAAACTGGACGGAGTCTTCAAAGTCTTCCCAATCCATGTCCAGCGCATGATAGATATGGTTGTCAGTTACAGTGGCAGGATAAAAGACAGAGAGAATTCCTTTTATGGCTTCACGAGCAGAGTCTTTTCCAATCCCTTTACTGGAAATATAGAAAATGTCGGTTACTGCAGAAGCAGAAACATATCCGATTATCTTCTTTTTTTCGGCGAGGTCAAAAATTTCTTTGGAGTCAGTAAAAAAAGCAGAGCGGTTAAGCAATATATCCAACACAATATTGCTGTCGGCAAGAACTTTCATTTAAGGTGTCTTGCCAGCCTTTCGTCACGGATTTCTTCAAGGGTTATATCACCCAAATGTGAGAGTATTCCAACAAGAGAATCGGATATAGGTGTTTCCGAGCGATTACCATCGCCTTTCTTATTATACAAGGGAGGGACAGTCTTATCCTGTTTGACAAAGGGTATGACTTTGAATTCAACCTGCGCCTTTCCTTCAGGAATTTCACGGGGTACTTCAAGGGTTATCCGCCGGTTAGCCGGTACGTCAACGGTTTGTGTAATGGTCATGAGGTAATTGTAGCATGAGAATGGGGAATGGAGAATAGGGAATTGAAAATAGCCCTGTATGGGGCTGTTAATAAAAGCCGGCGGGCTTTGAACGCGGAGTAAGATTGTGAAATCAAAATTCATTGCAATCGGAATGTTGGCGTTTGTATTGTTTGCCTTCCTTGCGCCCCATGAGGCGCACGCGCAGAGGAGGCTGAACAGTGACCAGGCAGTGCAGCTTTACAACAGGCTGGACAGACTCACGCCTGCTCAAAGGAGGGAGGCCACCGAGGCTATCGACACCATTCTGCGTGTTATGAGGCAATACGGAGCCGACAAAAACCCAAGCAGGTCAAGACAGGCCGCCGGATGGCTGTTAAATCAAGTCGGTAGTAGTAATGCGGTTCCGGCTTTTTCCATGTTTTCGGACCTAAAATCAGCCTTTGATCTTTTTGCCCGCGGCAGGGACAGGTTTCGCACAGACGGTACGAGGTGGACCATTGATTTGCTCGAATTTGCAGGAGGCAGAGCATTGCCGGGTAACTATGTCGGGGCTATTGCCAATGCGGGAAGGGTCATGCTCGCAATGACTGAATACCATCTGGGCAGAACGGAATTCATAGCCGCAACCGCAGAGAATATGGGCCGAAACCCGATATGGGCCAAAATAACCGAGGATAGATGGCGGGATTTTGCACAAGGGTTTTATGCGTCCGCTTGGGAAGCCCCCGGCAGAAATGAACCCGCTAATAAAAATTACCACCATTTCGCCCGGATACATGAGTATATCAATGCCATTGAAACGCTGGAAAGACTGGGCGTATTGTCGAGGCCGTAAAACAAAAGGTAAAAAAGGAGGTTTTATTACATGAAAACAACCGTTATTCAACCACACAAGTCGTCGCTTGGCATGGACGCAAACATCGCTGCAATGATTATTTTTATTGCTATGACGGTATTGTCGTGGGTACCGTATTTGCGATGGGCTATATGGGGTGTGCCGCTTGTTTTTTTCTTTATTGAAAAAGAAAGCAAGTTTGTAAAATATCAAGCCATTACTGCTCTCATTATCGGAATTGGTTCGGCGGGCATATCAATCCTGCTGCGAATCTTCAGAACGGTTATCAGAATTATATTGGGCTGGCGTATAGGTGCTTTGGTAGGCTCGTTCACACACCTGGTTAACATTGCCATAACGGCGCTTCTCATTTATCTGTTGATCATGGCTGTCAGCTATAAACAGGTTGAACTGCCGGTTATCGGACCGATTGCGGAAAAAAACAGCGGAAAACCAGACGGCGAAAATACGGAGCAACCGGACAACAGTACTGCTGAGACCGAAGAAAAACCATTATTCTGTGGCGAGTGCGGGGCAGAGAATAAAAGGGGAGTAAAGTTTTGCGGCAGCTGCGGCAAAGCGATTGTATAGGGGAACAACAGCCCGTTGGGCTGTTAATATAAGCCGGCGGGCTTTGTACGTGACAGGAGTGTTTATTATGAAAAACACAGTAAAAAGAGGGGTTTTATTTTTGGCTCTCGCAGTTTTAATAGCGGGCGGGGTTTTTGCACAGAGAGTCGGTGAAACTGTAGTAGTTGGCGGCAGGACTTACACCGTGGCGGAAGTGGGTTTTGACGGCAGCATCCTGCTACGGCCCGTAACGGCCACGCCCTCCGCACCCGTAGGTGTCACCGGCTCCGGTCTTGACGGGAGGTGGAGAGGAAGAACGAGCGGTACCATTATTACTATTACCGGTGATCAAGCCGTGTACACGCAAATAGGTACCCACGCTTTGACACAGGATGCGGCAGGTAAAGGGCGAATCGTCGTTGGCGGGCTTGCGTTTAGCGGTATTAACAACCACAGTCCTACGATTTGGAGATCCCAAGTAAGGATGTATCATTTTAGCGCTAACGCGCCTTTGGTCAACACAAGTGTTAGTTTTCAATCCAGAGTCATTCACATGAGCGCCGACGGACGATCCTTTATCATAAATAGCAATGTTAATAATGCCACAATTGGCAGCGCTAGCACTTCGAGTTCCTTAGTTGATTTTGTGTACGACAGGATGTAACAGGCAGGTAACAGTGAATAGTGAACAGAGGAAGGGTGCGGCGTTCAGTGTAAGTTGTGCGCCTTCCTCTGTTCATTTGCATATGTAATGGTCAAAACGCCCGGCTTTTATACAGCTTTTTTATATCACTGTATTTTTTTGATATGGGAATATTTTTTCCGCATTTCATGAAAATGGTATTGCCCTGTATATAGGAAATATGATCCATGTTCACCACAAATGCGTTATGGCATTTTGCAAAGCGGCTTTCGGCAAGAAGTCCGGGGACAACTTTTGAAAGAGGCAGCCACATTTGCACTTCGCTGCCGTCGGTTAAATGGAAAAACACCTTTTGGTTTTTAACTTCTACCCAGGATATTTCACGGTGCAAAATGAACCTTGACAGTCTTTTTATTTTAACCTGCAAACCTGCGGTGTCGCTCTCCTGCCGCATTTTTTCCGCTCTGAGCACGAGATTAATTACCTCACTCGCATTGGGCGGTTTAAGCAGGTAGGAAAAAGCGGTGACTTTGTAAGACTGGGCCGCATAATTATTTGCAGAGGTCAGGAAAACAATAGGTCCTCCATAACCTTCCTTCCGCATCTCTTCTGCAAGCAGAATGCCGTCAATTTCGGGCATTATTATATCCAAAAAACATATATCGGGAATTTTGCCCGAACGGATAAACTCAAGCGCTTCAGCCGGGTCAGTGAATGTACGAATATCTGCATCGCTAAAAGAAAGCGATATGATTTTACTCAGTTGTACCGCCGCATCGGGCAGGTCATCACAAATCAGTACATTCATATTTTCCCTGTACTATTACAATAGTTTTCTTCATTTTACAGTAAAAATGTACAAATATATGACTCTGCATTATCTAACTACACGATTTCAAGGGCGATTTACACGATCTGGGCAAAAAACACCTTGTTTTGAAATAAATTCAGTTATAATGCGAAATATTCAGGTAAGTTTGGATTTGGGAATGAAAAAAGACAATGGTAACCATACCATTATCATCATTACACATCTTTAGGCCGTATATCCTGTACCCGTACCGCTTTACCCTCCGAAACAGGGAGGCTGCCATTTTCGTGGAGTTCTACTCTTGGATTGATTGAAATCGAAACCTGCAAAGCTTTCGCGATCTTTTCTTTGAGGGTATTTAGGGGGCGGGCATCGTCCATGAAGATGTCCGTGTTTACTTCGGTTTTTACCGTTAAACGATCAAGAGCGCCGTCTTTTTCAACCACGATAAGGTAATTGTTGCCGACCTCTTTCATGCCCATTATCACTTCTTCAATTTGACTGGGGAAAACATTGACGCCGTTAATAATCAGCATGTCGTCGCTGCGGCCGGTAATGCGGCGCAGGCGGCGGTGGGTTCTGCCGCAGGGGCACGGCTCGGTGTAAAAGCCGGTCAGGTCCCGGGTACGGTAACGGAGGATCGGTGTCGCCTCACGGCAAAGGATCGTAAGTACCAGTTCTCCGATCCCGCCGTCTTTTACCGGTTCCAGTGTATCGGGGTTGATTATCTCGGCGATGTAGCTGTCTTCCCAGATGTGCATCCCATCTTTGCACTGGCATTCAAAAGCGACGCTGGGGCCGTTCATTTCAGAAAGGCCGTATGAGTTAAACACATCAATGTTCAGCAGTTTTTCAATGCGCCGCCGGGTATCTTCGGAATACGGTTCCGCTCCGGCAAAAGCTCGTTTGATGATAAGGTTCTCCCGTTTTACCCCGGATTCCTTCATTTTGGATTCAAGGTGTAAAAGAAAACTCGGTGTGGCATGTAATACTGTTGTGCCAAAATCTTCCATGAGCTTGAATTGCCGGGCAGTGTTTCCTGCGCCCGTCGGAATCACGAGCATTCCTACTTCCTCGCCGCCCTGATGAAAACCAAGCCCACCGGTAAAAAGACCGTAGCTAATCATATTCTGAAAAACATCGTCTTTTGTACAGCCGGTTCCAAAAATGCAGCGGGCCATATTATTCGCCCAGCGTTTAATATCGTCCCGGCTGAAGTAAATCGTGGTGGGAACACCCGTAGTGCCGCTTGATGCATGCAGCCTGACTACATCCTTTAAAGGTATGCTTAAAAAACCGTAAGGGAAACCCTCCCGCAGATCGTTCTTGGTAGTGAGGGGGATATGTCTGAGGTCATCCAGTGATGTAATGGCATCCGTACCGGTGATTCCGGCCTGTGTTAGCCGTTTCCGGTAAAATGGTGTCCGCAGGGCAAAACCAATTTCTTCTTTTAATTTCCGCAGCTGCAGCGCTTCAAGTTCTGCACGGGGCATGGTCTCTGCCTGCGGTTCCCAGTATTGATAATTCATGCCGCTGCTTGCCTGCCCAGATGAAAGGCTTTTGTGTTAGCCGTAATCACCGCAGCTTCCTTGCCCGCAAACGCGTGTATAATGGTGTTTTCAAGTGTTTCTGCTTTAAGCGGCAAAAAGGGAGAAGCGGCGCCAACCATGACCATGTTTTCCGCGCGGGCAAGACCGGTTTCCTTTGCCAGCCCCGCTGCCTCAATAATCCGGTGGCTGGGGAATTTTCTGACAAGGGCGATGATGCCGTCTGGTTCCGGGTAATTCGTAATGTTGACAAAGGGATCGGCGGCAGTTATTAAAATCCCCGAGGGTACAAGCCAGGCACCGTAACGCAGGCTTTCCAGCGGTTCCATGGATATAATCATGTCGGCGCCGCCCCTGGGAACCAGGTCGGAGGCAATCGGAGTATCGGAAATACGCAAATGGGCCAGTACTGCCCCACCCCGCTGCGCCATGCCGTGTACCTCGGACTGGCGTACATTAAACCCCTCGTTTACCGCAGCATGGGCAATTATGGAAGCTACCGACAGCACTCCCTGGCCGCCTACTCCCGCAAGAATTACGTCACATTTCATAAAATCATTTTCTCTTTTTTAGGAAGATGTTTCAAGGGCATATTTACTGTGCATTACCGGTGCTGCCGGTTGATTAATTACAGACTTTTCCCTATGCTGTTAGTATGTTTCAGGGCGCGTAGCTCAGCTGGTTAGAGCGCCACGTTTACACCGTGGATGTCAGGAGTTCGAATCTCTTCGCGCCCAAAGTCGCCCACACCCCCCATTGTTCGCTACATAACTGGTTAACCCAGCAATGCTTGCCCACTAAAACTTATGCGGGGCCCGTCGGCGGCTAACCGCACCGCTTGCGCGGCACGTTTACCGCCGACACCCGCCTAAACATATTTCAATAGGCAAGCATTGCTGCCTTTAGTCGGTGAGCCGTCATATGGAGGGTTGCTTTACTGATAGGGAAGAGTGCGGGGCCCGTCGGCGGCTAACCGCACCGCTTGCGCGGCACGTTTGCCGCCGACACCCGCCTAAACATATTACAATAGGCAAGCATTGCTGCCTTTAGTCGGTGAGCCGTCATATGGAGGGTTGCTTTACTGATAGGGAAGAGTGCGGGGCCCGTCGGTGTCAGGCCGGCGGCGGGCTGGGAGCGGGGTGTGAATGACTTCTGCGACAAGCGAGTAAATGGGGTAACCAACCCCGACCTTCGTATCGGCTTGCCTGCCCTCTAAAATACCAAATATAAATTTTAGTGGGCAGGCAAACGTACGAAGGCGTGTAACTACGACATGGAGCAGCAGGAATGAACACCCCGCTCCCAGCCCGCCGCCGGTTTGTTACCAGCCTGGCTAGTGTGGGTTTACAGACAACGCTTCCTTGATTACCTCATAAATCCGATCTGCCAGGACCTGTTTGCGATCCTCCGGTGGAATATCGGCGGCATTGATTGGCTTGCAAAATGTTACACTCACCGGGGCGGCACAGGCGCGGTAGTTTTTTTCAAAAATATCGTAAGTGCCGGAAAGGGCAATGGGAACAATAACAGCCTGAGACTGGGTGGCAAGTTTGAAAGCACCCGGCCTGAAAGGTAAGATGCCCTTACCCCGTGATCGTGTGCCTTCGGGAAAAATGACCATAGAGCTGCCGGATTTAATCCGCGTAATGCCTGCATTGATAGTTTTAAGCGCACTTCGGGGATTTCCCCGGTCAATGAAAAGGCCGCCAAGCACCGATATCCATACATTCAGAAACGGTATTTTAAGCAATTCTTTTTTCGCAATAAATCCAAAAGGGCGCCCGGCGTATCCAAGGAGCATCAGAATGTCTGCTATGCTGCAGTGATTACTTGCAAAACATACACCGCCTTTTTTGGGGATGTTTTCGCTGCCGGAAACAGTCATTTTGCAGCCAATAAAAAGAATGAAAAGCCGCGCCCATCCCTGGGCTATGCGGTATATCAGAACATCCATTGGCGTTCGAAGGCCCAACATTCCCATCAATGCCGTAATCAACCCAATAGGGGTTAATAATACCATGCTAATGGCGGCATACGTAAAACAAAAAATGGTTTTTATCATCTGCGGCAATCCTTAGGCTATTGAAGCAAGTTTTTCACGGAGAAATTCACTCTTTTCCCGTAAACCGATAGTTCCGGTTGTAAGTAAAAGCACATTGGGTCTGCGGGGATCAAGCGTCACCTTACCCGCAGATTCCTCCATGAGCCGGACAAGCCGGTCAACTTTTACCCGTGATACTTTTGCAAACTCAATCCTCACCACGCCGTCCCGTTCCCTGAGTGAAGAAACGGTAAGCTCCCGGCAGATGATCCGAATTTCCGCCAAAGCCAAAAGAGATGCTGCTTCATCGGGAAGCGGCCCGAAACGATCGGTGACTTCCGCATAGACCCGTTCCAGTTCCTCTTTGTCCCGAATGGCGGCAATCATCTTATATATTTCCATTTTTTCCCGCGGAGAATCAATATAGCTGCCGGGGATAAATCCCGAATACTCCAGTTCCAGCAGGGTTTCTGTTTCCGCCTCATATTGGGAATCTTCCAGGCGTTTTACCGCTTCGTCCAGGAGCTTGAGGTATAGATCAAAACCAACGGCATAAATATCGCCTGACTGCTCGCGGCCCAAAAGGTTTCCCGCTCCGCGAATTTCCATATCTTTCATGGCAATTTTAAAACCCGAACCCAGATCGGTAAAATCGGAAATTACCTGCAGCCGCTTCATGGCACGTTCAGTGACAGACTTTTCTTTTGGGAACAGGAGGTAGGCATAAGCGACACGGTCGGAGCGGCCTACCCTGCCTCTGAGCTGGTAAAGCTGGGAGACGCCGTACTTATCCGCCCGATCAATAATGATGGTATTAACATTGGGAATATCAATGCCATTTTCAATTATCGTGGTTGACACCAATACATGAAAACCGCCATGAATAAAACGGCGCATCACATCTTCAAGATCGCGGGCTTCCATTTGACCATGGGCTGTTTCGACCAGCATCTCCGGCACAAGCCGTTCGATAGTAAGCCTGGTTTCGCGCAGGGTTTCAATGCGGTTGTGCAGAAAAAAAACCTGCCCTCCCCGCTCAACTTCGCTGCGTATCGCCTGTACAAGCCGCTCATCGCTGTACTCCTCAATGACCGTTTCGATGGGGTGACGATTCAGGGGAGGAGTCGCCAAAAGGCTCATGTCACGAATTTTTAACAGGCTCATGTGCAGGGTGCGGGGAATGGGCGTTGCAGAAAGGGTCAGGCAGTCAACATTTGCTTTAAGTTCCTTGAGCCGCTCCTTGTCCTTCACACCGAAACGCTGTTCCTCGTCAATAACAAGAAGCCCCAGGTTTTTAAACTGTACGTCCCGCTGGATGATTCTGTGGGTTCCTACCAGGAGATCAATTTCACCGTTTTTTAGCCTGGCAAGAACTTCACCGGTTGTTTTTCGATCGACAAAACGTGAGAGCATCGCAATGCGAACGGGAAAATGAGAAAACCGTTCCTGAAAATTTTCGTAATGCTGATCAACGAGGATTGTCGTGGGAGCAAGAAATGCCGCCTGCCTGCCGCCCATGATCGCCTTGAAACAGGCGCGGACTGCAACTTCGGTTTTGCCGAAACCCACATCGCCGCAGACGAGCCGGTCCATGGGGCTGGAGCTTTCCATATCCTGTTTGATCTCTTCCACGCAGCGCAATTGATCTTCGGTTTCTTCAAACGGAAAGGCTGCCTCAAACATTGTCTGCCATTCGGAGTCTTTGGGAAAAGAAAAGCCCTGGGAACGTTTACGTTTTGAGTACAGATCGATGAGCCTTTGTGCCATATCCTCAACTGCTTTTTTTACCCTGCCTTTGCGGTTCTCCCAGCTTTTGGAACCCACGGTATCCAATCGCGGTGGCGAGCCTTCATTACCGATGTACCGCTGGACAAGGTTGACCTGTTCCACCGGCACAAAAACTGTTTCTTCCCCGGCGTACTCAAGCTGGATGTAGTCACGCTCATATCCGAGGGCATTAATCCGTTCTATACCCTTGAAAAGCCCAATTCCATGGTTGACATGCACAACATAATCGCCGGGATTAAGCTCAACAAATGTATCAAGGGCGCTGGAGCGGACAGTCTTGAGGGAACGGGGCGCTCGCTTACGCCGTCCAAAAATTTCGTTTTCCTGTACCAGCATGAATTTGATATCCGGCAGCGAAAATCCGGCAGAAAGCGGTGTGGTTAGGATAGACAGGGACCGGGGATCGGGGATCGGGGATCGGGGTACAGTATTCGGATTTCCGGAGCATATCTCGGAAACGCCACTATTATCCGAACAACGATCCCTGGTCCCTGGCCCCTGGTCACTGATCCCTAAAATAGCCCATATCCGTTCTGCCTGTACTTCTGATTCTGCGGCAATGGCAATAAACCAGCCATTTGCAAGCAATGTGTCAAATTCTTCTCTCAGGTAATTCATGTTGCCAAAAAAACTCCGCGACGGGTCACAAGGAATGGTGATATGGCACGTGCCGGGATTTGGCTCGCTTTTGATTGTTTTAAAAGAAATAAGGTTTTTTTTGTTTTCGATTAAGCGCGAAAAATTGAGCAACAGCCGTTCCGGCAACGGAAACTCACACCGCTGACTGCCGACATTACCGCCGTCTGCTTTCTGTGATCGCAGATACAAACTGTGGTATTCACGGTTCAGGCTTTCCTGGGCATTTTCCAACCGCTCCCTGTCGATCAACACCAATGTCCCCGTTTCGCCAAGGTAATCAAGAAGCGTCGCGCAGCGATCAAAAGCCAGCGGATAAAACATTTCCTCACCGGGGATGGTGCGCCGGGTTATCAGTTCTTCAATTATAGCTTTTCCGCCATCGGAGAATTCCTTAAAAACGGCAAGGTTTTTCTCCAGCGCTTCGATTCGGTCATCGGTCCAAATCACTTCCCGCATTGGATGAATCACCAGTTCGGGTACTTTTTCACAATCTGCTCCGGCAGTCCCGAAGCTTTGCAAAAGCGGATCAAAACATTTAATCGATTCTACCTGGTCATAATCAAAAAGCACCCGGTACGCAATGCCGGATTCTCCCGGGGCAGTATATGCAACCATATCATCACCACCCAAAAAAATATCCAACACCTCGCCGCGTAATGCAAATTCTCCCTGCTCCTGCACCCGTGGAACACGGGTATATCCGTAAGAAACCAGCTTTTTGACAAGTTCCGCTGTGTCAATCTTTACGCCTGGCTTGATGGAAACCAAAAGACTTCTGATGTAATCAGGCGGCGGCAGTGGAGTTAAAAACGCCCGTTCGGGTATGATAACAATGCCATTTTTGCACAAAACCAGATCGCTTAGCACTTTTACCCGCTCTCCAAACACCATAGAAATGGGGGACAAATCCCGGTAATGAACCCGCCTGCCGTATCCCGAAGAATCGCCGTAAGCAGCGGTACCCCACCAGGGAAAATGCCGACAAGGCACCGGCTGCCCGTGCTGCCCCTGTCCATGGAGCAGACGGAAAGAAGCTAAATCCACAGCAAAATCCAGGGCATCGGATTCCTGGGGAACCACGATAAAATACAAGCCGGGTTTGACCGAATACATTTCAGCAAGCAGCAGGGCGTTAAGTGCGCCTTCGCAGCCATCAATAACAACAGGAAATTTCCCTTCAGAAACAGCGGAAACACAGGCAGAAACCGGCTTTGAGCCGCCAATTTTACGTAAAAGCTCTGGAAAAAATAAGGTATTCATGGTAATATGCCGATAACTATAATGTAGAAGTGTATTTTTTACTATAGAACAGTTAAGGAAGTCAGAATGAAGAAAATCACTGTTTTGCTTACATCATTAATATTGTTAAGCGTTATAGCCCCATGTGAAGAAGGAGCGTCTGAAAACGGAATCGAATTAGGTATACGATTTTTCGACAGACGGATTTATTATATTGCAGGCGATCCCATCCTCATCCAATTAACCATTACCAACAACAGCCCTTTTACTTACCGGTTCAAGCTGGCAGACGATCGTTCCTTTTCGGTGGATTTTGATGTACGGACGGTGAGTAACAGAAGGCTGGAAGATGCAGATCTGCTGATCCGCAGACGGACAGAACACCAGCAGGTTTTTTTCCGTGAAATGGCAGTAGAACCGGGCGAATCTTTTTCGTTTGTGGAAGACCTCCGCAATTATGTAAGAATAACCGATTCGGGTTCATTTGTGGTAAAGGCATCCGTGTACCCGGAACTCATCCGCGGCAATAATGCCATAAGCAGCAATATTACCGTTGCTGCCGGTTCAGGCAATTCTGAGGCAGCGTCTGTCGGGTTACTCGAGTCCACCCGCATCAATCTTAGTGTAAGACCCCCTGTCATTCCCGGTCCCGACGGTATACCTCTGGAAATGGATATTGCAACGGGCGCCGTACTGGTAAGACAGCGGCTCGCGCCGGATCAGGTTGTGGAGTATATGCTGGAAGGCAGGCAAAGATCACAATGGGAACGATTCTTCCTGTATCTTGACCTCGAAGAAATGCTTTCACGGGATGCGGTGCGTCAGCGCAGATGGAATGCTGAAAGTGAAGAAGGCAGAAGGCGGATGGTTGAGCAATTCAGGCAGGAACTGCGGAATTCCACAACGGACGGAACCATCTCGATAATCCCCACCGAATATACGATAGATCGAACCCAATACAACAACTTCGAAGGAACCGTCATCGCGACACTCAGATTCAGAAACAACAACTTTACCGAAATAAAACGATATACCTACTATTTGCGGTTTAAAGACAATGTCTGGACCATAGTTGATTATTCGGTTATGAATCTGGGAACAGAATAAAACCCTCACAACCCCTGATTTAGTGTTTTACTGTCTGGAAAAAACAGCAATGCATGTTCTGAATTAGACTTATGCGGGGCCTGTCAGCGACCAAGCGCACCGCTTCGCGGCACGCTTGTCACTGACACCCGCCTAATCATATTTTGATTAGCCTGCATTGCTGCCTTATATAGTGTACCGTCAATCAGGGTCTGTTTATTTAACAACCAAACGCCGCACGAAAATTATCTTCAATGACACCCTCCATGCCGGTTTCGCCGCGCAGGGATTCCATGGCGGTTATAATTTCCGCAAGATCGGCATAACAGGAAAATTCCCTGCCGCGCAAAGGCTGAAAAGGAGCGTCTGTTTCGGTAAGGAGGCGATCCGCCGGAAACCGGGTACAGCAGCGCATCACTTCACGGTGGTTAAGCAGGATTGGCGTGCCAAATGAAAAAAAAGCATTTATTCCCCGCCGCAGCAGCGCTTCTCCTTCACTTTCTGTACCAGACCATGAATGAAAAATAACCGTTTTGCATTTTTTTAACGCAGCAGCATGGGCAAAAATCCTGTGCATAGCTCTTCGTACATGAACCACCACCGGCAGATCATACTGCAGAGCGGTTTCCAAATGAATGGAAAATAACTCTTCCTGCATTTTCTCTGTCGCTTTATACTTCGTGTTAAAAAGATCGAACCCCGTTTCCCCAACCACCGCCAATCGTCCCTGTTTTGCAAGCATTTCCAAAACAGCAGTCTGCTCCTTGATATCTGTCCCCTGATACTGCGGATGAACGGCAAAACACAATAACATCCCGGTATTTCCCAACTGTAAAATTCTTTCACAAAATTCAAATTCCTCCAGAGCGGTTGAACTGGCGGCGCACATAACCCCCATCCGCTGCCGTTGATCCTCGGCTGCCGGGAAACAGGGGTGTAAGTCATAAGGGTGACAGTGGGCATCGGTAAGCATGTTTTTTAGGAAATAATTATTGCATTGCCAATATGCCTTTGGCAATCAATTTTGCAAGGGCAAACCTTCTCTCCATGGAATCACCCGGATCACAACTGCCAAAAAAACCATCAAATTCTCCGGAAAACGATGAAGGCAGGAGCGGAAGTTCCAAAACCTGCCTGTAGTAGGCGCGGTGTGAAGGCTCAAAACAATGATTGATGCAAAAAAGAGAAAGGCAGGCTGTCTTAATAAATCCCGCAGAGGCCAATAGGTAATGGAATTCATCTCCCTGAAAAGTAGCTGCGCCTAAATCAGAAAGAAAATGCTCCATTTTTGACTGAGCTGCTCCCCGCATTTCTGTCCAGAAAGCATCACCGATATTCTCCAGTCGCTTCCTGATGGTATGAATCCACTTGTCGCGGGAAAAAACAATTTCACCGTGTGCCAGCCGGTAAAAACCATACGTACCCGAATCCTTAATCAACCAGAGGGAATCCATATTTGTATCTGCAATGGAAATCAATTCCTCTATCTTCCCGGTAAATTTATACTCCAGCCGCACAGGAATACCGTCAATGAGGAACCGGTCCTTTTCATTCAGACCGGAGCTTTCAAAAGCGGCAATATCATTGCCGTAGAGCCGGAATCTCTCCTGTGCACCGGGAATGGGCGCGGAGAAAAAAACATCAAGGATCAGCGCGAAGTACGGATCAAGAATATCGCCAAGGGCCGCTTCATTCAGGGTAACACACTCAACACCGGGCCATTCGGAAAGAATTCCGGCAAAGCGATCAACGAGCATTTTAGTCTTGTATTTCATAATTTCACTCTTGTATGATGATAACATAAAAAGGTAAAAGGTAAAAGGTAAAAGGGAAGAGTGAATATAAACAAGTGCCGTTGGGCCGACGGTTTGCAGCTGCTCGTAATGGTACCGCATCGGGACAGCCGCTTGCCTCTACGGGCCTGGAGCGCCTCGCTGTTTGCCGCAGGTCTGCCGGGAGCATGGTCGTTCCCCTGGGTTGTTCCCATTGCCGTTTTGCACAGCCCGCTTCCCGGTGAAAAACTCACATCCCTTGCCCATTCAATGCGGCAGCAAATTGACATTTACTGTGGAAAATTTATTGCCGGCACACCTGCCGCAGTCGCCGTCTGTGTCAATGAACAAAAAGAAACGCTGTCTGTGTTCGGGCCGGTTCTGAACATTACATTACCCGACAGCTTCTTCTCACCTGCCGCAGACGCGCTATACTGCTCTCTTTCACCTCTGATACTGGGCGCCGCTCTGGTGCAGAGCGATACACCGCATTATCCCCATGGCTTCTTACCTGCGGCAATACCGCTCCCTCCTTCTCCGCCCGTCTCATTTCGTGCGGCTGCCCTGGCAAACATGAGCCTGCGCCCCATTTTTACCGGAACAGAGCAAAACTGTTTTTCATTTGAGTGGAAAATTGGGAAACTGCATTGGCTGCCGAAAAAGGTAAAAAGCAGGAAGCTGGATGGTTTCTAATCCACGGTGACAACATTAAAACCGCAAGCCTGCGCTTCATCAATACACTGTGCATTATTTATATGCATACAATATACCCTTGATTTAAGATCCGGAGGAACAATATCGTTAAGCTGCTGCACGGTAAGATGGTGCGGATTTGGTTCAGGAAGGCCATTAGAGTCTATATACATTTTATCAATCCGGCGGCCGCTGTTTATTAATTCCATGACAGGAGCTGTATCGTTTAAATCCCCGGAATAAAACACCAGACCCCGATCAGTTTCAAATAATAAAGAACATGCTTCCAATTCTTTACTATGAGTAACTTTGATATAACGAACCTTGCTGAACAAGGAATATTTTCCGTCAAAATCCGAAGTATCCGCAAAATTAAACATTTTTTTCGTAAGGCCGAATATTTTAATTAATGATTTTAGACTGGAAAGATAACCAACATTTCTGTCTATTATAAGATTTACCGGCATTTTCTTTGCGGCAAATGAATAAAGCATCAGCGAACCAAGGCTGCCGACATGATCTGAATGAGTATGGGTTATAAACACATTGAGCGCTGATACGGAATCCATGATTTTCTTGTGCCAAATACTATGGAAAATACTTTCACCGCAATCAATAAGAAACATTTCTCCGTTATCGACAAAATAAGCGGAGGTACTTCCTTCATCAGGGTTAAAACCCGCTCCACGGCCTAAAAAATTCAGATCCATATTATCTAGTGTGGTATGGCACTGCAAAAAAATCAAGTACCCAAAGAATCATGGCTAACCTGTAAGCCCGATCCCTGTTCCCTGTTCCCTGTTTTTATGATATATTCCCTGTAACCCATTTTTACAGGCAGGAAATTGATATGATTAACCGCATCGTGATGAAAAATCCGATAGCTGAACTGGACGGGGATGAGATGACCAGAATCCTCTGGGCATTGGTAAAAGAAAAACTGCTCCTCCCCTTTATCGATCTTAAAACTGAATACTATGACCTGGGGCTCTTAAACCGGGAAGCTACAAACGATGAAGTAACCATTCAATCGGCACAGGCAATAAAGCGGCTGGGAGTTGGCGTAAAATGCGCCACCATTACCAGCAATGCCGCCCGTAAAGCGGAATATAACCTGAAAAACCTCTTCCCCAGCCCTAACGCCACTATCAGGGCAATCCTGGACGGTACCGTATTCCGCAAGCCGATCACCGTATCCTGTGTACGGCCAACAGTATCATGCTGGAAAAAACCCATTGTCATCGGCAGGCACGCTTACGGTGATGTGTATAAAGCGGCGGAATTGCAGATCCCCGCAGCGGGAAAGGTAGAACTGGTATATACGCCTGCGGACGGATCGGCCCGGCAGCAGTTGAGCGTTGTGGATATGCCGGGACCGGGCATCGTGCAGGGAATTCACAATCTTGACGAATCCATCCGGAGTTTTGCCCGCGCCTGTTTTATTTATGCCCTGCGGGAAAAAATGCCGGTGTGGTTTGCCACGAAGGACACCATCTCTAAAACCTACGACGGCCATTTTAAGGAGATTTTCAACGAAATATACGAGAATGAATACAAAACTCAATGTGAAACCGCCGGAATCAGCTATTTTTATACACTTATAGATGATGCTGTAGCGCGGGTAGTCAGGGACGAAGGGGGATTCCTCTGGGCCTGTAAAAACTACGACGGTGATGTCATGAGCGACATGGTTGCCAGCGCCTTTGGAAGCCTTGCCATGATGACCAGCGTCCTGGTGTCCCCCTCCGGTGTATTTGAGTATGAGGCGGCCCACGGCACGGTACAACAGCACTATTACCGCTGGCAAAAGGGTGAAAAAACCAGTACAAACCCTGCCGCCCTGATATTTGCATGGACAGGCGCCCTTGCCAAGCGGGCAGAACTTGATAATACGCCGGAACTTGCCGCATTTGCGGAAAAACTTGAGTCGGCTACTCTGGCAGCCATTGAAGCAGGAAAAATGACCGGAGACCTTGCACGCATTGCACATCCGGCTCCCGCAGGATCTCTCAATTCTTGGGAATTTATTGATACAATTGCAGAAATGGTCAACATTTCGTAAAATTATGGATTAAGTAAAAGTAACGTAGTATAATACCAATATGAGGTTTTACCCAAAATGAAACGTATACTTCTAACAATTGCCCTGATGACAGCCGGTATTGGATTGTGGTCGGAGAATATGCCGGTTATCACAAATAACCTGCCGCAATGGATGGTGCTTCTGCGCGAGGCCATTTACGAACAAAGGCTTACCGCAAATCAAATCATGCCTTTGTACGAGTCTACCAAAACAGCGGCGCAGAATAATGTGTCCGGCGCAACCCTGGATGTAGCTCTTTCACGGTGTGAATTTTTCATAGGACGGGCCTTACAATACGAAAAAAGGGAAAGAGAAGCTGCTGCCCACTACAACGAAGGGATGCGCCTTGCCGAAAGAGCATTGGCAGCCGCCCCAAGCGCTGATGCATGGTTAATGCGGGCTGAAAACCTTTCCCGGCGATGTTCGATTGGCCCCTGGACATTCACCATAGCAAATGGGCTGGATGTAGAAAGATTCGCGAAAAATGCCCTGTCGATTAACAGACGGAATGCTGCCGCTCAGATTCTGATTGCATCCCGCTGGATATATGCTCCTGCACCATTCAACAATATCAACAGAGGTATTAACATGATGAAAGCTGTACTTGAAGATGGTGATATGGAAAAAAATGACCTTTTCAATGTATATTATGCAATTGGATGGGGATATGCAAAACAAAGGAATCATAACGAAGCCCGGTCCTGGCTGCTAAGAGCACAGGATATATACCCCACAAATAAAAATGTCTCAGAACAGTTATATAATTTATAGATCAATATGCTGGTATATTTATGGGAATATCTTAGTCAGTATTATTACCTCACACTTTTGGTAATTGCCTCGTATTTTTTTATCCTGTCTCTGGCAAATCACTACGAAATGTGGCGCTTTACACTCGCTTCGGAAATTTTTGACGGCCCCCTTGTTTCCGTACTTATCCCGGCACGGAACGAAGAACAGTTCATTGAACGCTGCATTAAATCGCTGCAGAACCAGATGTACAAAAATTACGAAATTCTGGTACTAAATGACAATTCGACTGATAACACGCTCGGCATCCTGAACAGTATTGCTGCCGCAGACAGCCGTGTCCGTGTTTTTAACGGCAAGCCCCTGCCGGACGACTGGTATGGCAAACCCTTTGCTCTCCATCAGTTAGAGCAGCAAGCCAGGGGCGAAATACTTATATTCACCGATGCGGATACTGTTCACACCCCCACAAGTATCGCCTGGGCTGTTACGAACATGCGTGGTCTTAAAGCGGATCTGATTTCGGGATATGTCGGCCAAATCTTCCAGTCTTTTGGAGAAATAATAACTGTACCGTTAATGTTTTTCCTTACCGGCTTTGTCATACCGTTATTCCTCAACCGTTTTGTCAAGGTAAACTGGTTTGCCGCCGCAATAGGTCAGTTCATTGCGGTAAGACGCGAAGTTTTTAGCGCAATAGGCGGATGCGAGTCCTTCAAGAAAAAAACCAGCGAAGATATCTATATGTGCCGTTACATCAGAGGTAAGGGTTATCGGACACGGTTTCTCAGTATTACTGATCATGTCAAATGCCAAATGTACAATGGTTACCGTTCTGCAATAGAAGGCATTGGGAAAAATACTTTTGATTTCCTCGGTAAAAACTCCATTCTGCTTTTCTTTTTGATAATCGTTGTTTTCTTTTTTCTGTTTTTCCCCTTTCCGCTCCTGTTTTTGTGTATTGCCTATTCCAGCCGGTGGACCCTGCATATACTTATCGTTGTATTACTGTATACGCTTACGTGGCTGTTTATGTTCCTCGGCCAGCGGCTAAACTGGTGGTACGGTTTTCTCTGGCCCCTGTTGTTCCTCAACTTGATATACATGGCTGCATGGTCCTGGTTCAGAACCGTATCGGGCAGGGGATTTACCTGGAAAGACAGGTCGGTAAGCTAATGCCATACAAACACGGACGCCCGGTCATTGACCTTTCTTTCTGGTTCAGAACAGCTTCCGCATGTACATTTTTAATACTCATCATACCCATTGCCTGGCTATTCAACTTTATGCAGCATGCAACGATGTATAAGCACCGGTGGCGTATCCATAACATTCGCCGGGCTATTACGGTTTCAAACCACACTACATTTCTTGACCCGGTAAAAATCGCCGTACTTGTCCTGCCCCGCATGATATTTCAGACTCTGCTGGAGGCAACTGTTGAATTCCCGTATTTGGGAACATTTACCAGACTATTGGGAGGCGTACCCATTCCCAGAGGCAGGGCCGGATACCGGAAAATCCTTGAACTCTGTGATAAAGCTTTTAAGTACCGCCGTTACATGCATTTTTACCCTGAAGGCGAGTGTTTTTTATATAATCAGCGTATTAAACCTTTTCATACCGGCGCGTTTAAAATCGCCGCAGAACTGGACATTCCGGTAATCCCACTGGTAACGGTTTTTGCCGCCGGATTTTTCAAGCCCTGGTCATTCTGGGGCCGTTCCCTGCCTGTTGAAACACTCGTAGTGCTGGAACCGGTATATCCTGCACGCTATGTCCGCCGGGACAGCAAGGGTGAAATTACCATTAAATCCATCAGGGAATTTTCCGAGGTTGTCCGTCAAAAAATGCAAAAAGAAATTGACCGGCGGGGCGGCACGGAAGCTTTTTACCGAGGGCAGATGGATCGGATAAAAGGCCTCAACGACGGTGAAGAGTGAGGGGCGAGGAGCCAACTACTTCTTATTTTCCAGCTTCTTTATTAATCTTTCTTTCCTGTGTTCAAATTCATTACGCAATGATGAATCCGGCGGCAGTAATCCCAGAGCGTGAACTGTCAACTTAAGAGCTTCTGCGGCGTTTCTTAACCGGCGCTCGCTGTCAATTGCCAAAGCCCGCAGAGAAGCTACTTGCACAAGCGGCGATATGTGGTGTACCAGCCTGAAAAGCCGATCCCTGCCCTCGTCGTATTTCCCCGTCTTGAGTAAGACAAAGGCATACTGCAGCGCAGCCCGGTGGCCCCCCAACGGGACACCATTTTCAGCCGCCAGACGCAGGAGCTTACATCCTGTTTCCCAAAGCCGCATATCTGTTTCAGTGTCATGTGCCGAATCCGGAAGATGCTGTTTTTTCCTGCGGGTAATTTCATGCCAGCGTAGAGAAAGCGTTTCAATGTCAAAATACACCGCATCCAATGCCGCAGCAGGGTTATGCGCAATGTTCGTCATTATCTGAAATATTGAAGCAAGCCCGGAAATATCCCTGCGGTTATGCTCACAAATTCCCAAAAGAGGCGCTGCATCACCGTTTTTAAGAAACGAAAACCAGATATCAGGCGCCATGGAACCGGGAATGTCTCCTGTCCGGTCAATGCTTAAAACAGCTGTTTCAATGGTTGCCTGAGAACAATCCGGAAGCAGCCGTTTCCATAACCTGCGTGCCGGAAACAGCAGGTCTGCATGGCGGTATTCAGGCGGGATCAAACCATTCATCAGGCAGCGCGTTTTTAAAATCTGTGAATCAAAACATTTGCCGTTATAACTTACTATCGTACAATTCCCGCCTCTAAATTCTTCTAACAACGCATTGATAAAGCCGCTTTCACCCGGATAATCCAGCAGCAGGTACTGCGTAATACAAAGTTTGTATCTGGTTGTTTGTTCTGTACTGTCCATGAAAATAAGCCTGCCGAATGCCGCCAGAAACGCAATGGTTCCCGCACCTCCCGAAAGGCCGGTGGTTTCCAAGTCAAAAAAAAGCAAATCTTCATACAATGTCCTGCTGTTAATTCCGGGTATTACAATAAAGGCAGATTCCGGTATAACCTTTGGCAATGCAATAAATGTATCACCGGAAATTTCCCGCCGGAGTGTCATATAACCCGCATTTGACCAGCCTTCCAAAACAACCTGCTCACGGTTTTGGACAGGTGTATTATTATGCTTTACCAGTTGAATCCGTTGTAATCGGTCTCGCAAATTCCCTGCCAATTAATGCTCCTGCTGTATGGTAGCATATCAACCGGTTACATGTTAGCTGTCAGTCATAAAACAAACACAGACAGTATACTTTTTCAGTTCCGGCTTCTTTCAATGCCGCAGCACACGCATCCAATGTGGCACCTGTAGTCATTACATCATCAATCAATATGGCTGTTTGGGGCGGATTGCGTACTGTGACAATGCGTCCTTTCAAATTGACCTGACGGTTTTCACGCCCAAGTTCTTTTTGACTTTTTGACGGCAGCCGTTTAAGACAGCGGTTAATTGAATTCCCATGTTTTGGCATTCTTTCCAGCAGCTTTGCCAGATACTCAACCTGATCCCAGCCGTTTTTTCGAATTTTGCCGGGACGGGGAGGAACCGGGACAATGACCGCTTGGGCATCGTCTACTGGTTGAATACTGTCAAAACACAGCCTATCGTATATTTTTTCAATAAAAAAATTACCCAGGACAAGATTTTTTCCGAATTTGTACGAGGAGAGCAGTTTTCTGTATTTCCCGACATAGGGGAATAAAACAATTACCTTATCAAAAGCCCGGTTTTCGCTTTGCCGGCATGACAGGCAGCGGCCTTGTTCCGAAATGAGAGGTTTGCCGCAATAATCACAGGCTATTCCGGCAATATGCCCGGACAACTCTCGTTCCAGTTCTGCCCGGCATTTCTCACATAACCCGTACCATATTTCACTTTCATCTGCCAAACTGATACCGCAGACAGAACATCCAAACGGAAAGAAAAACTCCCGCAGAAAAGTTGCTGACTGCCGGGCCATTCCCGGCATGGGAGAAAATTGATGTAATCTCATACCATGTATATGGCGGGAAAACCCGTTTTGCTTGCTTATAAATCTTTTCCGTCCAGTTCGGCAAAAGAATCGGCGAGAAAACCGTTAAGGAACAACAGGCCGTCCCAGGATGGGGCCAATCTATCCGGCCGGACTGTTTCGAAAAAACCCCGTTCGCTCCAGCGGGCAATGGAATGGGGAATACAATCTGCAATGCTGCAGCCAAAACGATGTTTAAAACCGAGAATATCCGGACCTTCGCGGTAACGGAAACCCATTAGCAGGCTTTCGCGGATGAGATTGGCGCGGCTTAGTTTTTCGGTGTTAGCGGAACGGATGCGGGGCCTGGGGGCTGCAAGCCAGGTTTCAATGTCTGCAGGATACGTATAACGCCGGGCTGCCACCTCCGGGTGACGAGTACCGGCGGTTTCGTCAATGATGGTTCCCGATGCGACAGGGCCTGCTCCAATCCAGTTTTCCATCCGCCAGTAACGGATATTGTGGGTGCAGGTTTTACCGGGCAGGGCAAAGTTTGAAACCTCGTACTGGGCAAGGCTGTTGTTTATTAACATATCCCGGCCAGCTATCCACAGGCTGTCAGCATCGTCGCTGCAGGGAAGGGAAAGCTGTACCGCACCATGTTCCGCAGCTTTTTTGCCCAATGGCGTTTCCGGCTCAAGGATAAGGCTGTACAGCGAGACATGAGCCGGATTAAATGCCATCAAACGATGAATGTCATTCTCAAGAATATCCATTGTCTGCAAAGGCAAACCGGTGATGAGGTCGGCGGAAAAAGCGTTTGGAAAATACTCTGCGGTAAGGGCTAACCCACGGGTTATACATTCGTTAGTCAGTCCATTGCCCCGATGTACGGCGTGAAGGGATGGTTCATGGAATGTTTGAATTCCAAGACTTATCCGGTTAACTCCGCCTTTGATGCATGCCTGTAAAAATGCCTCGTTAACCGTTTCAGGATTCGCTTCTACGGTAAATTCGGGATAAGATACACATGCTGAATACAATGGTTTAATGAGTGCGGTCAATCCGGCTAACAGGCGTTCCATGAGTGTAACTCCCAGCGCAGAAGGTGTTCCCCCGCCAATATAGACAGAAGGAACATGCTTGATGTCAAAAAAAACCAGTTGATCCGCTGCATCTTCTATTACCGTATTGACAAATGAATCCATCAGGCCGTAATCGTTCTTTTCATTAACAGGGACAGAATAAAAATCACAATAATCACATTTCCCTCCCATGATATTGGGAGTACAAAACGGTATGTGTATGTACAATGAGGCAGTCACAAATTACGGGATGCCAATCCTCGCAGGGGGCCAGATTCGTAAAATCGGTCTCCCTACTATCTCCTTCGTGCCGATAGGCCCCCATGTACGAGAATCACCGGTACTTCCCCTGTCATCGGAAATAACAAAAAACTCACCCGGTCCAAGAATTATCCTTTCCATGTTTCCTGAAAGCGGGAGCGATTCATCCCAAAGAGCCTGTCCCTGGGGAATATTGGGGTAATAGGGCCGGTCGGCAAATTCAAATTCGGTGAGAGGAAAGGAGTTGCCTGCGGGCCGTATTCGCAGAATATAATTATTCATGTATATCTCGTCACCGGGAAGGGCAACAAGGCGTTTTATAAATAAGTGTTCCTCGGCATTAAAAAGACTAAACTGCTGAATGGTAAAAAAACGGATAACAATGTCTATTGCGGATAAAAACAGAGATTTTTTTTCTCCCTGCCTTGTGTCAATGATGACAAGGTTTCCCCGTTTTGCGGGAACAGTGCTGTCAGAAGGTCTCAGCCCGGCGAACATGTTGGGCAGCGCCGTAGAAGCTACCAAAAACCTATCACCGGGACGTAAACCAGGCTGCATGGTGTCATTGCGTAAAACCCAAACTGAAAAGAAAAATGCGGTAACAATATTATAAAGCACAAATAAGATGATCAGGCTGATGATTACACGCAGGAGTCTGTGTTTTTCGCGTTTTTGTGATGCGTATGATAAAGCTGTTCGTGATTTATCAATCATATACTGCCTCTGGTTTCCTGTATCAATGAAATGTTCCAATTCGCTGCATGGGCCAGAAAATAAATGTTCCTTTCCCCAAAACTTTTGAAAGCCGAACCGCCCCAAAGTGACGTCCGTCTCTGGAATTGTCACGGTTATCTCCCAGAGGAAATATTCTGCCGTCCGGCACATACCATCCCAGAGAAAGTTTTGCCAGCCGTGTCGCATAACGACGGTTATGAGGCATGGCGCTGCGCAGGGTTTCAAGTCTGGCTTTTTCGTGAGCCAGAAAATCAGGATATCGCATGGAGGCGGCCAGCATGTTTGCATCCCGGAGATATTCCGGCACAGGTAATCCCATATCCTGCCAGGCAGCGGCTTTTCCGGCCATTACCAGATCCGGGTAGTGATCCTCCTCCATGAGACGGGTTATGGTATGTGTCCAGCCGCGTTGTGCGGCATAGCCCCGTTCGTCTGTCCACCGGTCATTTCCGGCAAAAAGGATTTTCATTTCGCCGTTTTCCATAACAAAACGATCTCCGCTCATCCCTACTCCCCGTTTGATAAGGAAGTGCGCCCTTGGCTGGCCATGTTCATCCCTGTCAATGTCTATCAGTGATATAGTCAGCATAAAAATAATCCGTTGGGCAATATCGAACACCGGTCCGCGGGAAATGTATGACGGGTTTTCAAATATAATAATATCGTTCCTTTCTGGTTTAAACACACTGGGCATTTTAGCCACTCCGGGCAGTAGTTCCGGCCCATATACCAGTTTATTAACAAATAACCTGTCGCCTATAAGCAGGGTATCTATCATTGAGCCGGATGGAATGACATAAGCCTGTATTAAGTACTGGTTAGCAAGCAGCACCATGCCTGCCGCCCATACAAACGCTTCTATCCAGTCACGCACAGGGTGTTTTGCCTTTTGCTTTTCCTTTTTGATGCGTTTAATGCGGTTTCTTCGCGTCAAAAATGCTTCGGTCACGCTTTGGAGTCTGTCAAAAAAGTCTGCTTGATTACGGGCCATTGAGGATAAAATAGCATATCGGGAAATAAGTAACAAGTAATCGAGGTGCAGAACTAATCTAAAACAGAAATGAATGCACTGAAGCCTTATGCGGGACCCGTCGGCGGTCAAGCGCACCGCTTACGCGGCACGCTTACCACCGACACCCGCCTAATCATACTTGAGGGCATTCATTTCTGCCCGGATCCCTAAGCATGAGAACAACACTGAGATTTACACAAACAACATTTTATTGAAAGACAGCAAAACCGGGCAGTGGCTCCGCAATCAGGTTCCCCGGCCTGTTTTCGCCGCCCCGCCCTGCCCCCTTACCGGTATTGTATACTTCTGTGCTGTTGACAGTATCTAACGGTATGCCTACAATTCCACCATGGGAATTAAAAAACCAACCGTTTACCCGCCTGCCCCGGAAGACCAGGTAAGACTCAAACCTTTTTTGGGGATGCGCCCCGGCGTGTACCTTGCGGTTATCTATTCGCTCGTTCTGCTTGTTGTGTTTTTCATTGTTTTTCTGCTGCCGGGCATTACGCGACCGGGAGCAATGGTTGTTTTTTCCAGCGAACCGTTTGGCGCTGCTCTCAGGGTTGACAGTGTGTATGCGGGGAGTTCTCCATGCAGGGTTTTTGTTCCCAAAGGCGTACGTGTCATGGACATTGTGCTGCCGGGTTTTGAAACTCAGCGTGTTGAGCATGAAATCCCCGGGCGGCTGTTTGCTTCCAGGTTTTTCCCAAGACGTTTTCCACTGGATGTAACGCTGGAAACAGCAAATCCGGATGCGGTACTGGCAATGTCTGTACATGAATATGCTGCATGGACTTTCGCCGGGGAACCGACAACGGACTGGCAAATACCATTAAGCCTTTCTGAAGGGGTCTATCGCATCGGTGCTGCCGCTGCAACAGAGGAAACTGCTGATATAATAACCGCTTCGGCCCGCTTTGCCGTTACCCGCGCCGCTCTGCGCGACATCGTTCGAGCGAAAAACCTTTCCGTTAACGGCGGCATCCCCCCGTCCCCCCTGAGCCTTGTACAATCGGTGTCGGATATCGCCGCATTTCTGTCAGGCAACCCAGCAAGCGTCTTTTGGCTTGCCGACACCCTTCCGGCGGAGTCCGCCGCCATACTGACTTCTTCAGCATGGTACCAGAACGAACTTGCCGACAGTACCGCTATGGATTTGTTGTCCGGCCGGCCGGGAGAAATATCTGTGCCGGGATATTTACTCCCACCGATACAGCAATCCTTACAATTAAACCGCATTTCATTCAGAATGATAGACGGCGGAAATTTCGTGCAAAGAGAACCATATCTCCATCTTGTACCGGTAGAATCATTTTTTATTAGCGATTCTGTGGTTCCCGCCGATGTTTTTCAGGATTTTCTGGATGCAAATCCACAGTGGAGTTATGACCGGCGGGAGGCACTGGAAAACCAGGGGCTTGTCTGCAGCGAATACCTCGTTGATTTTGACATCAGAAGGAATCAGGGGATTGTGAATAGCAGTTCGGTATCCTGGTATGCAGCACAGGCTTTTTGTGAATGGCTTTCCGGCAGCCTCCCCGGAACATTTTCCGGTTGGGAAGTGCGGCTCCCCGCCGAAGCTGAATGGGAATATGCCATAAATTCCATGCAGCAATGGAGTAACCGCAGTACCATCTCCGTCAGTACCGCTTGGGAATGGTGCAGTGATCCGTTTTTCCCCTTGTCTTTTCTTTCAGCAACACGGGAAGCGGCAGATTTTGTCGGTTCACCTGAACGCTCGGTTCGGGGCGGGGGCTCATTGACCGGCACCGGTATGTCGGCCACTTTTGAAACAAGAGCCGGCCTGTCCCCGCAAACCTGCTCACCCTTTATCACTTTTCGTCCCGTTATTGCACGAATACCCACAGGCCGTTAAATGCCGGAGGGAGTAAAAATCATTGCCGTAAACCGCAAGGCACGGCATGACTATTCAATTGACGATACCTATGAATGCGGTATTGAGCTTTTAGGTACCGAAGTAAAATCATTTCGTGACGGAAAAATTTCTTTCCCTGATGCGTGGGCGGAGGTAGTCTCCGGTGAAGTATGGCTCCGTTCCCTGCGTGTCGCCGAAAATCCCTTTTCTTCGATATTTAATCATGACCCCGATCGCCGCAAACGGCTTCTTTTGAACCGGGATGAAATCAAACGGATACACCGAAAAGTTGAAGAAAAAGGATTCACCCTCATCCCCTTGTCATTTTATTTTAAAAAAGGTAGGGTAAAAGTAGAATTGGGATTATGTAAAGGGAAAAAATCTTACGACAAACGCGCCGATATACGCGAACGTGATATAAAAAGAGAAGTAGAACGTGAATTTAAAATCCGATAATAAGTAACAAGTTCACTTATTGTTTGTTATACTATAGGGAGCATATATAATGAAATTTAAAGCATTGGCATTAACGATCATCATAAGCACAACAGCAACAGCACACATACACAGTTTAGGGCTTGGAGCACAGTTCAATGTCAATACGGGTAATGTTTTTGCTTCGGGCGCGGCACTGCTTATAAGCCCATCCAATATGACTCATATTGCAATAAACTGGTATCTGGGCAAGGAGAAAACGAGCAGTATCGGCCTTACACTGGATTTAGTTCCTCTGACTTTACCTTTATCCACATTTACGGCAGGTTCCGTGAATTTAACCCTGGGAGTTGGTATTTTTTCCAATGTGGTATTTACCGATGATCCCGGTATTAATCTGGGTGTACGAATCCCGGTAGGAGTTAACATCCTGCTGGGGAAAGATATGTTTGAAGTTTTTTTCCATGTGGCTCCCTCATTCGGAGCAGATTTCCTGCCGGCTCTCGACTTCACAGATCCTTTCTATCCCCTGGCCCTTGGCGCAAGGATTTGGTTCCGCTGATCTCAGCATCACTCTTCCTTATATACTCCGGGCCGATAGACAGGTTTTTTTCACTGTTGACAAAAATATCTGTTTCCTGTGCCATAAGCAGCAATGTTTCAGCGTTTCCCCAGCGCAGGTCTATCCCCGCCCTAAGAGTGTCTGTCCCCATTTTTTCATGGAGCATTTTTGCACCGGGGCCAACGAGCAATACCTCGTTTTGCCATTCGTTTTCCGGCTGAGGTAGAAGTGAGCCGGTAATAATACGGGCGATTGCATCAGGGGGAGCGTCCATGTCAGGGCATAGGCGTTTGCCGTCACGGTACAGGGCGCAGAAAAAAGCCTGTTTTTTAGCATCAAGCACCGGCACGATAATTCCCGGTAATGAATAAAACGGCCATACCATACAGTCAAGAGTGGGAATTGCTGCGAGCGGAATACCGAGCGAAAGGGCAAGGCCTTTTGCTGTGGAAAATCCTATGCGAAGACCGGTAAATGAACCGGGACCGCCCATGCATATTACACCGTCAAGACTTTCCGGCTTAAGCGCCGCCATTTTAAACAATATATCAATACTGTCCAAAATAAGCTCAGAATGCCGCAGACCGGCATCGGCTTCAAAAAGCCATGTGTCAATGCCCGAAGATACACCTCCGGGGGAAGCGAGGGCTACAGAGAATCGGTCAGCGGCAGTATCAATGGCAAGCAAGTTCATGTCAGCCCTTCAATGCGAATAAGCCGGTTGTTCGGGCCGGTAATTTCAATGTGTATGGTAATCGATCCGGGAGGAATTGAGCGGGGTATACGTTCGCTCCATTCTATGATGGTAATTCCTCTGCTGCCAATAATCTCCCCGGCGCCGGTACTTTCAAAATCTTCGTCTCCATTGAGGCGGTATGCGTCAATATGGTATAACGGACAGCAGGCTGCACATGAACAAGCATCTGCATGCGGCTTGGAAGCTGCGTATTCATTAATTATTGTATAAGTAGGACTGGTAATTGTTTCTGTTATTCCCAGGCCTTGCGCAATGCCTTTTACCAGACAAGTCTTTCCCGATCCCAGGCCGCCATAAAGGGCAATTACCGAACCGCTTTGCAATTTGTGTGAAAGGTTTTTTCCTGCTGCCAGGGTTTCTTCCGGTGAATTGGAAACATATTCAATCAGGCAGCATTTCATTTGTATGCATGTCACAAATAAGTGTTTTTAGATCTTTGATGACAGGGAGGAGGGGATAATCAATATCGTCCAAAAATGAAACGGTGACTTCCTTCTGACCTGTCGGTTTTATTTCGACAGTAAAATCAATCCGGAAGTCTTCAGGATCTTTTGAAAGTTCGATTACTGCAACTCCAGTGTACAAAAGGCGATAATAAATCGGAACATCCTTTCTTATTATGTCTTTAATGGCAATTATTTTCATTGTTGCTCACCCCTTTTTTACCGCTTAATTTACATAATCGTACACCATTGCATTTATTGAGTTAAGCGACTTGCGGGGTACTTTTAGGAATTTTACGTGCATAATTGTATTTGCCCCCGCTCTGTTGATTCTCAATACTTCGCCAAGAGCGACAACAATAGAATGATCTTCACGGGTAAATTCTATTTTTATCCGCTGATTTGCGGTTATTGGTGCTGCGGATTTTATGGAACATCCGCCAATGGAGATATCCAGGATGTTTCCGGAAAATTTTCTTGTGTCTACAACCATCTTTTTTACTTTTTTGGGGCCGATTTCTACACGTACAAGATAAAACGCGGTAGATATAACTGCCTGGCGGCGGCGGAACCGGCGGTTTGAAAGGCGTTTCATTTGCCCGGAATGTACAAGCTGTAATATTGGCCCGTTTTCTGTATCCTTTGAACCAAGAACACGGCTTTCCACGGAATAGCCCTTACCATCACCGGTAAAGATCGATAGATTTACCTTGTTCCCCCGCGGTATACGCAGCGGCTCACCTTTATTATTTAAGGGGTTTTCAACAACAAGCGTATCTCCCTTTGTGGAAATTACACGAGCAGGAAAATTCTTCTCGCCTACTTCCAGTACAGCAGCTGTTTTTACCGGTATTTGACGGGTTGATGCAGGAGCGCTGTCGCCCATAGAGCTTTCAAGGATGTTTCTTATGGAAAAAAGGATCGCAAGCCGGTTGTTCAGCTCTTCCTCTGAAATGGCTGTCCTTTCAATTGTACGGTAAGCCCGTTTAAAATGCCTGTCTAAAAGGGTGGGAGAGTTAAGCGATCGTGCAGGATCGGTAACTCCATCATTTTTCAGGACAAATTCCAGCATCTTAACTTGATCCCGGTTAAACCCCAGTGAACCGGTATGCCGGTGCAGGGAAAACCGGGAAAAACGCCGGGGAGTACTGACGGTTTGTGTCCCGCCCAAAGCCGGAATCTTGAATCGTTTACTCAAAAAACTGATGATGATGATTAACAGGATTATTGACCCTAAAACAATTCCAAAAATCCTCATGGAATTTCCTGTCGGGCTGTACATTCTGAAAGTAGTTACAGGAGCCTGCAGAAGGTACATTTCAATGCCAGTGAATATACTCATTATATTTTCTCCTTGCCTATTATGATATTCCGTTTAGTATAACCGAATGCAGTTTACGCAAACGAGGCGCCATTTCATATTCAGCAATGTCTCCCACAAGAACCGAGTCACTCTGTTCATAAGCCGCCAGTAACTCCCCAAGGGCTGTGCTGAATTCCGAAATATATTCATCTATGGGTGTTGTATCCACCATTATTTCCTTTACCGGATAACCTTCCATAATAAGTATATTATAAATACGAAAGATTTTTTCTGCAACGCCGGAGAAAAAATTCACTGTTTCAGCGGCGCGCGAATCTTTGCCGGTCTGGATGTCCAGGGAAAATTCCTCAAGGCGGGTACATATATCGGAGACCAACAGCTGTATCCTGCCTGTTTCTCCGGCGGGGTCCTGCAGTTCACGAATCCGCTCTTCGGTAATTGAACGGAGGGCCTGTGTGCCGGAGCCTTCTCCGGCGAATGTTTGCGTTGTCCAGGAAAAAATATCCGGACATTGTTCGGCAAGCAGGCAGGCTTCGGGACTATCCTTCCAGTTTTCTGCAAATTGATTTTTTTCTTCATAAGTTGCCGTTTCGTAAGCGTTGATTTCCCGTAAAACACAGAAAAGGCTTTCTGCGATAAGTTCGGGCAGCGAACTTGTGAAAATATCAAGTGTATTGATCTTGTCAATTTCCCTGCTAAAACAGGTTTCCATAGCCGATGAATTTATTGTTTCACCGTCAATACATAGTCCGCTTAGACGGTGGCCCGAACCGGTAAGCCATGATTCCAGAGCGCAGAGAATTTCCCCCACATTTTTTTCTGTTTCCAACAGAATGTCGGCATCGGCATCGTTTATCCGTATTTTCATGCCCTACCTGTTGTTATTGTTACGCTGGGAAAAATTGTCAAGAGAGGATTGCATCTGTTCCATTTGAGCATAAGCGGCTTCCATACGGCTGTATTGAATTCTGAGCTCGGCTTCCCTTGCGGCAAGCTGGCGGTCCATTGTGTCAATACGCCGTCTGTCCTGGGTTATCCGTGAATCGATAGTTCCCGTTTTAAGAGATATGATGCCGCCGGTTTCCACAAAGGGCTGCGAAATGGCATCAAGGTTAACGGCAACACCTGAGTCTACAATCATGTCGCCGGTAGTATCGTTCCCAAATAATTGCCGGATTGCGGGAAGGTGCGTGTCAAGCGCTGCGTCCAGCGCTCTATCGTTGATCTGCAGATACCCTCTCAACTGAGACCGGTTGTAACCGGAGGCCGCGCCGTTGGCATTGGTACTAATACCAATCTGAACCAGCATGGAAAGTTCCCGCTCAGCTTCGGTGGGGTATGGTGATGTGACAGCTCTTAATAAGCCGTTTCTGAATTGGTTCAGGGTAGAGTCGCCGGAGAAAACGCCCAGCCGTGCCTGCATTGCGTCAATTTCATCTCTGTCAAGATAGGAAAGTTCGTCAATAATGGTTGGATCATTCCTTGTCAATATATTTAATTCTGCCATGAGAAGATTATAATTGCCCACAAGATTGTAAATTGCGTCTTTTATACCGTCCCGATCCGTACTTACATCCAGTCTTACCGGCCTTTCCGAAACGCCGTGCGCCGTTATGGTTACGCCGGGGATAATGTCGGAAATGGTATTTGAAGGGCGAATCATATCTATCCCTTCCATTGAGATAATGGCATTCTGTGCAGTGGAAACGGCATTCAGAGGATTATAACCTGCACCGTTGGCATTGGGGTCAAGGATCATCGCGCCCCGGACGGATATGTCCCGGTGGGTGTTTGAGTTATCAATGTTCAGGGAGGTGATTGTTTTTCCGGCAGCTGCGTCCGACAGGTTATATTCCCAGGAGCTAAAACTTTCCGAATCGGTTATTGGTCTGAGCTGCATCCTGCTGCCGTCGGAAAAACTCAGAGAAAAAATCGCCAGGTTGTCTGTCCGCTGAGGAGCAGACGGCGGATCCCATTCCGGAAGAGGCGCCGTTGACGGGTTGTTTTCTATGGTGATCCCGCCGTAGGTAGCCGCTCCCGGGGAAGGTATACTTGGCCCGGGCGGCGGCATGGGAAGCCCAAAAGCCGCTTCAGTTTTAATGGCGGTTGAGGTTTCGATTCTCAGGACAAACGGCGCACCCGGTTCAACAGGGAAGCCAAACGGGACAGAAACCGATGTAAGAGCGGGAAGTTCCAAAACGCTGTTATGTATTGTTACCGGGTTTGCGGGCATGGCTGATGCGGTAGTATCCCTGATTGTGCTTTCGGTAAAGGGCAGTTCCCGGCGTGAATCGTTGACCGGTTCCACTACTCCCAGCCGTACCATTAGAAGAGCAGCATCACCGAAGAAATCTAGACGGTTTTCCGTGCCGGTAATTTTGGATTCAATGAGCAGCGACCTGCTTCCCGGCTGTACGGTAATCAGGCTTGCGCCGATTTTATCCCGTCCCCGGCGGTTAAGCATATCAGCAAATTCCCGCAGGGTGCCTCCCCGGAATTCAAAGGAAATTTCATCCCTGCCTACAGTAAATGTATACGTACCAGCCTCAATAGCGGTTCTTTCATCCAGAGGCGGGGAAAGGAACCGGTCTGCTTCGGCAAGCTGTTTGACGGAAAACCGGTAATTCTGCTCATCGGCTTCCCTTGTTGCCGTAGCAGTTAAAATGTTTGGATCAAAAGATGTTGCTACCCGGTCATTAAAAGGGTTTTGAAAGGAAAAAAGCATGCGGGCGCTTTCCCGCAATGATGTAATCCGGCGGCCTATATCCTGCCACCAGACTTTACGGTTCTCAAGGCTGTCAATATTACTTTCAACTCTGTCCCTGGGGATGCGTTCGATACGCATCAGGTCTTCAACGAGTTTTTCAGTGTTAAATCTGCTTCTTATTCCCGGTACAAATACATCTGACATACGACCTGATCCCCTCCAATTAGCCTGGACACTTCAATTTTCAAACCGGCCTTAGTGGCTGCCTTGACAGTCAGGGAACTTACACTCGTTCGTTAAACAGAAAACCAATAGTATCTTTAAGTTTTCTGTGCAGCCGTTGGAGTTCTTCCGGTGGAAGTACCTTTATCACCTTATCGGTATCCTTGTCAATGACCTTGACAATTACCTCATTTGATTGTTGATCAACGACAAATTGGAGTTTTTTATTGAATATTTGGCTAACGCGCTGAACATCTGCCACTACCTTTTTCATTTCCTGCGGCGCGGAGGCTTGCCTGTTATTTCCGGGCAATGAAGCCGCGAGTTTTTCGGCAGCAGCTCGTTGCTGCGGCGATCTTGACTGAATCCCGGAAAGTTCCGGAGCCGGTGTGAAGCTGACACCGGGTACAATACTAGAAATGGATATACTCATGGTACCTCCCTGTTCCTTTAAAACCCTGCCGTCCCTGGCTAGGTTAAAATACTAAAATAAGGACGAAAAGGGCGCGAGCTTTTCGTCCTAGCGCTAAAAGACAACGTCCAGAAGCCTCTTAACACAGAAAAAAAGAACAATTGTCAGCGTTTAGCCAAGCAATTGAAGTACTGACTGTGGCCGTACATTTGCCTGCGCCAGCATTGCTGTTCCCGCCTGGTTCAGAATACTTCCCGTGGTGAAACTCACCATTTCGGAAGCCATATTCACGTCCCTGATACGGGATTCTGCAGCTTGCATATTCTCTGACGCAATTGCAATACCCTGAGCCGCCATTTCAAAGCGGTTTTGGTAAGCGCCAAGATCAGCACGCTGCTGGTTTACCTGCCTTAATGCGACATCTAATGCGCCAATGGCCAGGTTTGCACTTTCAGCACTGGTGAGAGAAATCATACCTTCTTCTCCCTGTACGTTTTGCAGCCCGAGCGCTGTAGCGGTCATTGTGCCGATAAAGACCCTTTCACTCTGGTCCATATTGGCGCCAATTTGGAACTGCATTGTTCTGCTGCTTGCTGAATCCCGGGAATAAGCCCCGGTCAACATGTTCATGCCGTTGTATTGGGCATGGCTAGCAACGCGGTCCACTTCCCTTACCAGCTGGGATATTTCTACCTGGATCATCAAGCGATCCTCATCGGTGTAAATTCCGTTCGCCGATTGAACGGCGAGTTCGCGGATCCTGTGCAGGAGATCCTGGGTTCCCTGAAGATAACCCTCGGTGAGCTGAATAAACGACACACCGTTCTGGATATTACGCTCAGCCTGGTTTAACCCTCTAATTTGGCCCCGCAATTTTTCTGATACTGCAAGCCCGGAAGCATCGTCGCCGGCGCGGTTGATCCGCAGTCCGGAACTGAGCTTTTCCATACTCTTAGAGATGTCTAGCTGGGTTACGCCGAGCTGACGATCGGCGTAAATTGCACTCATGTTGTGATTAATAATCATATAACCCTCCATGTGTTGATATGTCCCGGCAATCCGTGCCGGAACCGCGCCGCGGAAACGCGTCTTTTGGAGGGTGGGTTTCGCGCCGCCACCCCCTAAATTCACGTAATACGGAGCGAAACGGCCATCTACTATAATGGGCGTTTCGCGCCGCTCCGCGCATCAACAGAAGGTTTTTTTCAAAGAACACTGGCTTGTTCGACAACGATTAGTTATCTCATAAGCCGCTTTACTTTAGTAACTGACCAAAGGGGGGAGTCCGATTTCCGCGCCGAAACTCCCCCACAAAGGAAAGTATACTATACTACTGCAAAAGTTGCAATACTGCTGTACCCCTCTGGTTGGCCTGTGCAAGCATAGCCATTCCAGCCTGGGATAGAATTTGGTCGCGTACATAGTCAACCATTTGGTTGGCCATGTTCGTATCACGGATCCTGGATTCTGCTGCCTGGAGGTTTTCTGCTCCAATGTCAATGCCGCGAACAGCATGCTCAAGCCTGTTTTGGTATGCACCAAGATCGGCTCTTTGCTTGTTGACAGTTCTCAGGGCAACGTCAAGGGTGCCAATTGACATATTGGCGCTTTCGGCGGTTTCCAGGCTTATAAAGCTTTCATCGCCAACATTGCGGATGCCCAGCCCGGCGGCGGTCATGGTACCAATGTACACTTGTGTCCGCTGATCCATGTTTGCGCCGATGTGGAACCACATGGAGGCTGTGGGGACGTTCTGTCCCAGTGAACGGGAGTAACGGCCGGTCAGCATATTCATGCCATTGAATTGGGCATGGCTGGCGATCCGGTCGACTTCTGCTACGAGCGCGGAAACTTCAATCTGGATGTACATTCTGTCTTCTTCGGTATAAATACCGTTGGCAGCCTGTACCGACAGTTCGCGGAGACGCTGGAGTACATCCTGCGTTTCACTGAGATAGCCTTCAGCAACTTGAATGAAAGAGATGCCATTGGCTGCGTTAAATGAGGCCATGTTGAGACCGCGGATCTGCGCCCGCAGTTTCTCGGATACGGCCAGGCCGGAAGCGTCGTCACCTGCGCGGTTGATACGCAGACCGGATGAGAGTTTTTCCATACCTTTGTTAAGATAAACTTGGGTAACTTTGAGGGCCCTGTCCGCAAACATTGCGCTCAGGTTGTGATTGATGATCATATTGATCCTCCTTGAATAAATGCAAAGGCATCCTTGCCTTTGTTTGGTGTATTGTCTCCATCGCAGTAACCGCGGAATTTCCGCAAGGGATACAACTTACCATCTTCATTTTCGGCGTTTCACGGGATAAACTTTAGCAAAATTTTACGCTAAACCCAAAAATTTTTCAGCTTGGTATTTCAGCCGTTTCCCTGCCAGGCAGATAAAATTAGGGGGTATTTATGGAAAAAAATGCTTTATCGGATGGATATTTGGAAATAAAATGGTATACTAGTAGATAGATGCAGAGGAATACAACCGTAGCCGGTTTCTTACTTATTATAATTACCGTTTTTACAGCCTGCGGCGAACTGGATTCTCTGTTTTCTCCGGGCAGAAGTTATCAGATAAAAGTAATGGTTAACGACAGTCCTCTGGATGACTGTTCTATACTGCGTTCCGATGATATCATTCGCCCCCATTTTACCGTACCGGTAAAAAACGATCCGGATTTAACCGGACTTTTGGCATTTATGCAAAATTCCAGAGGTGAAATAGTCGGTGAAACAGTGCTTTATGCACTTGAATCCTGGTATTATCACATATTAAGCCAAAACGAACAGAATAATACTCAGGAACCGGAAGATGAGGCAGATAATGCTGTAGGGCGCGATCAAGGAAACACGGCTGTAAGGGATAACTGGGGATTCATCAACTCCAGACCTGCAACAGTGCAATACGATGTTCTTGTTAAAGTAGAGTCTCTTGAACAAATTCCCCATTTCCCAATTCCCGAAGAAATGGAAATAGGTTCATACAATCTGGTCTTTGAGGCACGCGGAAAAAACGAAATCCTGCACCGCACGGAAGCAGTATTTTATTATATAGGCAATGCAGTATTTTCATTACGGGATATTTCGATTTTTCTGCCAGGAACATCAGAAGGGCTGTTAATCCCGCCCGGCATAACCATATTGCTTGAACCCAACCTTGATTTTGACAGCCGTCTTGACCCCTATGTTATCTGGTATAACGGTAAAAATATTATCAGCGAAGGTGCTTTAATTAAGGGTGCGGGCAGCATGCTTTGGGAAGCGCCGGAAAGAACAGGTTTTTATTCACTGCGGGTAGAGTTGTTTCCTTTTCATCTCAGGGGAAATGTTGCCGGAATTTCACGGGAAATAACACTGCCGGTATCTTCAAAAGCAGCAGCAAATAACGGGTATTTTTACACAGACAGCCCTGAGTATGCGGCCCTCAACCCCCTTGCCCTGGGAACTCTTTTCCCGGAACAGCTTGCATTACATGCAGCTTCTGCAGAAGATGCAAGTGACAAAAGTGAACATAAAATTCCGCCGGTACAACCCGCACTGCTCAGATGGTACCAATTTAAGGGAAACCTGATTGATACAATGACCGAGCCGGAAGATGAGCCGTCAATAATGTCTGTCAGCGAAAACAAACCATTCTGGGCCGGCATGGGACACAGTTACGGACTTTCCACCGGCTCTGACGATATCTACATCCTTTCCCCTGTTTCATTCCTGCATGATGCCAATGATCAGGGAGGCGGCATATTCCTGCTTCATATCAGGTCTCTTGCCGAAGGCCCTGTTTTCAGCGTTCATTTCCCGTACATAGCTTCTGTAACGGAAGGCGTACAAATGGATATATTCAGGAGGAGCAGTTCCATTATTCTGCGCCTGAAAACAAAAGAAACATTTGTGGAAATGCCTGTATCACTTCCTCCATTTGATTCTCAGCCGCTAATTCCCGTAACCGTGGAATTCTATATTCACCCTGCCCGCTTTGAAGCCAAACTGTCACTGGGCGAAAGACATTCCATACAAAGCGTAACAGGAAGCATCAGACTCTCCGGTATACCGGAGGGAGAGGGCATAATTACATTGGGCGGCAGGCCGGAAAAACCCGAAACTGTGGATATTTTAGATACCGAAATCACCGAAGAAGACATAGAACCTGTTATCAGTCTGGCAAATGCGGGAAGCACGATTTGGGATGAATTCGCTATCCTGTACTCATCACTGCCTATTTTGGAAGAAGGATCGCCGGAAGATGATACTGAAGAGCCGCAAACGCCGGAAATCGCGAATGAAAACAATCTACTGCAAGGACCCGAAGCGGAAGAAATTCCACTTGAAGAAACCGCAGGCACGAACCTCAGCAGTGAAACAGACGATCCTGAAGAAATTGGCTGATTTGTTGAAAATAACACCACATCCGGGGTATGCTGTTACACGTATGAAAAAAAACTACTCTGTTGTATTGATTATTGCATGTCTTTTTTCAGCATGCGCCGGGCAATCGGGGATTATTTTTATCCCTGAACATACACAGGAAGAATGGCAGATCGACATCGACCCTTTTGAATCATGGGACATAATTGAATCAAGCGAAGGCCCGGGAGAAACAGGGATCCCGGAATGGGTTCGTTATTATTACAACAATAAATTAAACGGCATTGAATCGCTGGGGGAATACAGCGGCAGGTATATTATAACCGCAGAAAACCGGGGAGAAAATTTTAACGCGATGAACCAATGGGCCAATGGCTTTTCTGCAGTCCATGATCTGCCCCGATTGATTACTGCAAGGGTTGAGCGCAGGCTTGTTTCAGCGGCTTCCCTGTACCCCGATGATGAATATGGACAGTATTTTGAAAATTTAATTAAAGCAGTATCGGACGGGGATTATCCGGGAGCCGTTAAAGAAGAAGTATTTTGGCTTAAAAGAAAAGTGTTTATCCGTGATGAAGAAAACGGCTATGATGCCGAACTTCCTCAAACGGAAACCATTTTGGAACGATATGAATTTTTAATATTGATCAGTATGGACAGGGATAGTCTGCAAAGGCAGCTAAGGGAAATAATTGAGAATGTCAGAACTACAATACCTGCGACACGGGAACAGGCTGCGAATGTAGCCAGGATTCAGCAAACTTTTTTTGAAGGGTTTTAATGGAAGGGATATTGCAATGGGGGCTTGATTGGATAAGGCATATACAGTCAGGGGCAAATCCGCCGCTTTCCATGTTCATGCGAATAATCACCGGCATGGGTTCCATTACCGCATACATGATCCTGCTTCCTTTGATTTACTGGTGTATAGATGAAAAAAAATGCCTGCGCCTGGGAATAATACTGCTTATCTCTGTATGGATTACCGTTATCCTGAAATTGATACTGGATCAGCCCCGCCCGTTTTTTGCGGAATATGACCCTTCAGTGGGTTTGATCCCCGAAAAACTCGGCGGATTTCCGTCAGGTCACGCTCAGAATTCACTGGTATTGCTGATGATCATTGCCTCATGGGGGAAAAAGAAGCTGTTTTTTGCAATTGCCGCTTTATTCTGCCTGCTTATTGGTTTTTCCCGTATTTATCTGGGTGTACATTTTCCCACAGATGTTCTGGGCGGATGGCTTATCGGAGGTTTTCTCTTGTGCATATATTTTCTTACCGGTAAACGTATTGAAACACTGCTTGCATCAAACAGCCCCCGCGCGGGATTGCTTGCCTGTGCTGCTCTCGCTTTTGCCATGATCATGTACCGGCCGTCACAGGAGCCGCTCATGCCCGCAGGATTCCTCCTGGGGCTGGGCACCGGTTATTTCCTGTGCCGCCGTTATATTGGTTTTACCGCTTCCAAAGATAACCGAAGCGGCTCGCCACCCGGAAGTGGCGTTGTAAAGTACCTTGTGTTGGCAGTTCGTTTTGCCCTGGGAATAACGGTAATGGTTTTATTATATGTCCTGACCGGGAAAATCATCAGTTATTTTTCACAAACCGGCAATTACGATCTTCTTGTTTTCATCCGTTTTGTCCTTATCGCCCTTTGGGTTACGGCAGGCGCTCCCTGGCTTTTCTGTATCTTGCGCATTTACTCCCCAAATCCTCACACGGAGACATGGGGACACGAAGACACAGAGATTAAGAGTTAAAAATGAAAGATAACCTTTTTAATTCCTCATCTTCTTTCTCCGCGTCTCTGTGCCTTCGTGCCTCCGTGTGATATATTTACAACAATGGCTTCCTACGGAGATGATGACCCCATTGCGGCATTTGCTACAATACCCGGCAACAGCGCCCTTACCCTTATCCGCTGTTCAGGCAAAGGATCGCAGGAATGTGCTGCGGCAATTTTTTCTGCACCGAGAAAATTGCTGCAGGCTGCCGGAAACACGATTATTCGCGGCTGGATAGTAACACCTGACGCAGCGGAACTGGTCGACGATGTTTTGCTTTCCGTGTTTCGCGCTCCAAAGAGTTACACCGGTGAAGACAGCCTGGACATATCCTGTCATGGCGGCATTGCTGCGGGAGGTGCAGTAATGGCTGCTTTGCGCTCTGCCGGTTTTCGTGATGCGCTTCCCGGTGAATTTACATTCCGGGCATTTATGAACGGCAAGATCGACCTAACCCGCAGCGAATCGGTAATGGAACTAGTTTCGGCAAAAACAGACATGGGCAGGCATCATGCGGTACACCGGCTTTCGGGCGTACTGGAACAGGAAATAAACTGCATCAAGAAAAAACTCATTGAAGTTCTGGCCGCTGCGGAAATATACCTTGACTATTCCGAAGATGAAATAAGTACGGACAATGACGAAATTGCAGGCCGGCTTCCCAAACGTACCTTAGCTCTGGAATCCCTTGCCCGTCTGCAGGTACTGTCTCAATCCTGGCAGCGGCAGCAGATTTATCAGGAAGGAATTCTTGCAGTGATCGCAGGGCGGACAAACGCGGGAAAATCCAGCTTGTTCAACCTGTTGCTTAAAGAAGAACGTTCCATTGTCACCGATATACCCGGCACTACACGCGACTGGATTGAAGCATGGGTGTCAATAGAAGGCATCCCGGTTCGACTTGCCGACACTGCCGGCCTTCGCGAATCCGCAGATCCGGTAGAAATAATCGGCATTGAACGCAGCCGCGATTTACTGGAAGCGGCGGAATTGATACTATACGTCGTAGACGGCGAGGCAGGACTGACTGCCGAAGATCGTTCATTTATCGAAAAAATGCAGTGCAACAAGCGGTTACTGGTTCTGTGGAACAAGTCTGACATTGCCCCCCTGCCGGAAGATTTAATCTCCGGCGCTTTCCTGAGCGTCAGCGCAAAAACAGGGAAAGGCATTGCAGAGCTGACATTGGCAATAACTGCTGCAATTACCGGTGAACAGGGAGCGCACTGGCAATCTGATGCCGCTTCCGTTGGCACAGCGAGGCAGAAAAATCTTGTGGATGCCGCTATTTTAGCGCTGCAAGAGGCGTTACACCTTGCCGAACGGGAAGAGCCGCTTGACATTATTGCCCCCATGCTACGGGAAGCGGTAAACTCACTGGGGGAAATTACCGGAGAGGTTTCTACCGCCGATATCCTTGAGGAAATGTTCAGCAAATTCTGTGTTGGAAAATAATTTTTTAGGTTGAGGTTTTCATGAAAAATATTACTGTTTATTTTATTACGATTTTTTTATCGATACTTCCCATATCAGAACTTAGAGGGGCAATCCCTTATGCTGCAGCTAATCAAATTCCCTGGTACACAGCCTTTGTAATTGCGGTTTTGTGCAACGCCATGGTGGCGCCGATATGCTGGATTTTTTTATCAACCCTGCACAAGCTTTTTCTGAAAATGGCCTGGTACAAACATCTTTTTGAACGGTTCATTGAACGGGCCCGTACAAAACTGCATAATAAGGTAGAGCGTTGGGGCTGGCTGGGTATTACCGTATTTGTAGCCATCCCCCTGCCGGTAACCGGAGCATGGACCGGTACCCTTGGCGCCTGGGTCCTCGGCATTTCCAAACGCAGGACCATGTTTGCTGTAATGCTGGGTGTTTTTATTGCCGGTATAATTGTAACGGCAGTAGTGCAACTGGGAATACAGGCATTGAGTTTGTTTACCAAGGAATTGCACTAACTTGCCCCTGATACTCTGTAACATCAAAATATTTACAATACTTTTATTCGCAATTTCTTCAGCCCTCGACTTATTTTGACAATTTGGTAATTATATCTCTTGCTGTATTATCATTTATTATAGGGTGTCTTGGAACCTGAGAAAATTTGTGTGTACGAGGATTTTTATAAATATCATGTTTTCTACCATGGCGAATAAAAACAGCGCCCAATGCATTTATTTTCTGAAGCAAATGTTCTCTTTTCATGCAGGAATACGGAGCTTTCCGGTTTTGCGGATTTCGGCAAGATGTTGTTTTTCCTCCTGCCTTATTTCGTAAACTTCAATAAGCGCTTCCTCAAGTTCAGCTAATGAAAGCCCTTGAGTGGAATCTTCTGGGTAATCGTTCAAAAACCCTACAAAAAATTCCTTATCTTGCCAATAAGTATATTCTAATTCCATGTTTTACCCCTGACGAAAGTATATCGTACAATTCTACGTATGAACAAGGCATTTGGAAACAGACAAATCAGGTGGTGACAGTCACCTTTTTGAAGAATTTTACCACGAAGATCGGCGGTAGTCACCTTTTTCCCAGTTTCCCTTTCATTGCCGCTTCTTCAAATTGCTTTTTTATCATCCTGATAATGTTACATTCTAATTGATCAAGCGTTTCGTTATGCTCTTTTTGTTCAGATGATACGGATTTTTGCAAAGTATTGGGTAAAAGCAGTTGATAAGTCTCAATCTGAAAAACATCAGCCAGTTTAATAATAGTTTTGTCACTTACCCACATTCTGCACCCTTCAATATCATTGATAGTCTGATGTGAAAGATTGGCAGCTTCCGCCAGTTTTTCCTGTGTTAAACCGAGCATTTTCCTTTGCTTCTTGATATTTAACGATAGGGCTTTCCGTAATTCGTTTGCTTCAGCAAGTTTATTCCCCATACTATAAATTTAGGGTAATAACAAGTATTGACAACTTGGAAATATCAATATATTATACTTGTTGTGGGCAAGTTTCATTTTTTGCAAAATACTGGGTAATTTGGTGATACTAAAAAAAATCAATCAGCTGGATATTATGGGTTTAAGCCCCGAATTGGAGCAGATATATGAAAGACTGGTTACCCAGACTCTGCAGACGGATTTAAATGAAGCTGACTTTACCGTTACTCTGACTTCCGACCAGAGTGGTGTAGTAATACAGAAGTATAACGGAACCGCACGGGGTGGAAGCATACCCGCGACGATTCAGGGAATGCCCGTGCGGCAAATAGCAAATGAAGCATTCTCTGCCAGAAGAAATTTCTCTCTTACTGCCATAGTTATTCCCGAAGGCGTTACCAGTATAGGAGACAGCGCTTTTAAAGACAGCGGCTTGCTTTCCGTTACCATACCCCAGAGTGTCACCAATATAGGAAGGGCCGCGTTTAGCGGTAACTGGCTTGGTTCCATTACCCTGCCCGATAACCTTACTACGATAG
>Ga0099364_10000080_pt1 | contig 149840 bp, 120 predicted proteins | sample TergutTh196P3_FD_73070 | JGI IMG/M metagenome (GOLD analysis project Ga0099364, IMG submission 73070) | Microcerotermes parvus P3 segment gut microbial communities from Pointe-Noire, Republic of the Congo - Th196 P3 | ecosystem: Host-associated > Arthropoda: Insects > Digestive system > Gut ... | reverse complement strand
TATAAAATCCCTAAAATAAATGTACAGGCATACCTTCTACAGAAATAAACCGTTGAAACAGGCTTGGGCTTGTGTTATTCTGTCACGGTCAGTAGAGGGTTGTTCTCCGTACCGTTAGGAGGAAAATCACATGGCAAACAACAAAATAACGGGCAGCATACAACCCAAAAACAACGTATTTTATGCCGTTTTGAATATAAAGGATGAAAACGGCAGACGGAAACCGAAATGGATTTCAACCGGTTTACCAGTCAAAGGGAACAAAACAAAAGCGAAGGAGGTTCTTAATCAGCTCATTAAGGAATATAGCGAAAAAATCCAAAAAGAACAAGCATCTGAGGCATTGGGATCCGGAATCGATTTCATGGAATACCTGCGTTCGTGGTTACATAAGAAGCGCAGCAGCTTGCAGGACACGACGATTGCATCATACCAGATGATAATCGAGGGAAAAATCAACAGATACTTCACCCCTCTGGGGTTGACGCTTCAGGAGGTTACCGCTGATCACGTTGAGGAGTTTTTTGAACACCTATACGAAGGCGGCATAACCCCGAACACGGTTCTTCATTATTATGCGGTGTTGCAAACGGCATTTCGAGCCGCGACGCGCAAGAGGAAGAATAGGATCATGGCATATAATCCGATGGATGACGTAGATAGACCTGGTGGAGATTCATATCAGGCATCTTTCTACAGCTCTCAGGAAGTCTTGGAGCTGCTTGAAGCAGCCAAAGACGATCCGTTGTATATCGTTATCGCAATAACAGCATACTATGGATTGCGCCGCAGCGAAGTTTTAGGGATCAAATGGAATGCAATTGATTTTGAAAACGACGCAATCACAATTAGGCACAAGGTTTACGGGTTAAAAGACGAGAACAATCAGGCTATACTCAAAGGGTCTGATAAGATGAAAACCAAGGCAAGCCTGAGATCGTTCCCGTTGATCCCATATGTGCGAGAAGCGTTGCTTGCGGAAAAAGAGAAACAGGACGAGTATCAACGCTTGTTCAAAAGCTCATACAACAAGACATATGCGGAATACGTCTGCGTCTGGCCTGATGGGAAGTTAATCAGCCCAGACTACGTTTCAAGGCACTTTCCTGTGCTGCTGAGAAAGAAAGGACTGCGAAGCATACGCTTCCATGATCTCCGGCACACATGCGCCAGCCTTCTGCTTGCAGCAGGGATTCCAATGAAGATGATCCAAGAATGGCTTGGTCACAGCGTGTTCCAGACGACTGCAAACCTGTATTCGCATCTGGAGCAGCGGGCAAAGGAAAACGCCGCTACTGCTATCGCCGAAAAGCTGAGCGTGGGAATCATTGATAACACACAAAGTCTTGGCGCAGCGTTGGTTTAAGCACAAAATAACGTGCTTGCCACAAGCGCAGCAAGCACGTTAGAAAATGATGGCGGAGGGTAAGAGATTCGAACTCTTGTGAGCATATTTCATCTCAAATGGTTTTCAAGACCACCCCGTTATGACCACTTCGGTAACCCTCCGTATTATCGCTTTGAGGATAGGCGTTAGAAAAAGCGTTAGAAGAATTGCATCAAGCACGAACATTGTATCGTAAAAGTTGAGTAATATCAATGGTTTCAAGAAATCCCCACGGAACAACTGCACTAGTTTTCAAGACCGCCGCGTTATGACCTCTTCGCTATTCCTCCATGTGGTTCAATTATAACTTATGGGACTATAATATGCAATATGCTTGACGAATAATTATGTATTGTGGCATCTATTGCTTTAATAATTCGATGGCTTTTTTGCTTGTGCTCCATGCTAGTTCGTTCATTGTTTCTTTGTGAGCTAGTTGGGTTTCTTTTGGAGCGTGGGAAAGCTTTTCAAATAATGTCATAGCTTTATTTGATTCAAAGTTGTCGTAGGCTAGACAATATTCCTTGAGATTCACTTGCTCCATGAAAGCATCGACTTTGGGGTCGTAGGACAATGCTAATATTGGGGTGCCAGCTGCGTAAGCGCAGATTAAACCGTGGAGACGCATGGAAAATACATAGTCGGCATGGGACGTTAAAGCATTAAATTCCTTGGCAGTCAGACTTTTATTGATGCAATATACTTCACTACTCATCGCTACACGTATTGAAACGCAAGCGAGCAAATCGTCGGGATAATGAGCAGGCACCAACAACACATCGTAACCGTTTTTTGTTTGCTCATCTAAAAATTTCGCAACTTCAATAATATGACCATCATCTTTCCAGCAGCGGATAGCAGCAAGGAGTATAGGTTTTTGGGCAACGAAATTTTTCTTTACACCATCTTCGCCGATTAAGCGCAACTGCTCCAATTCATCGATTATTCCCAAGTCAGCATAGTCTAGGCTACTTAATAGCAACACTGGGTCGCATACTACCTTGATTTCCCTAGTGATACCTATTTCCCGTAGTAAACTCGCTGAAGCTGTGTCTCTAACGGTGATTTCATGACAACGGTTGAGTGTTTTTTGCACCATCTTTCGACTATCATCAGCATTTAGAGGACCGATTCCTTGACTGTAAATCATGACTTTTTTGCCCAGCATTCTGGCCAGATTTATAATAGCCAAATAATAACGCAGGCTTTTTGTGCTGGTTTCGTCTTGTAGCAAGGATCCACCGCCGCTAATGAGCATTCGGCAAGACATTAGTGCAAAAAAAATCGCAAAAGGATTCCAACGGTTTATAGCTTTAACACCATATAACTCCTTGGTTTTTGTAGGGTTTCCTGAAAGAACAGTAATTATAATATTCGGCATTAGCTCCTTCAATGAGCTAACGATGGATAGGAGTACCGCTTCATCTCCACAATTGTCGTATCCATAATAACCGCTGATAACAAGCTTTTGCGATTTACTCATGTCCGTGACCCCTGTCCATGCTCGATGTAAAGCTTTCGCAACTTGCCCAGCATCCATTCGATAAACAATATTGCAATGATACCGAGAATTATTCCAATCCATAAACCGTTGAATGTTCTAAGTAATGAAATTGCAAGAGGCGTGTGTAAATGGGCGTATGTACTGATAATGGAGATTTGACCGATGAGTCCGACCATTACAAAGGGGAACATTTCCAGCTTATATCCATAATAAACTAATACCATCATAATGGGGTGTCCTATCAAAAACTCTTTGGTTCGGGGACGAACACCTAAAAGATTATCTAAAACTTGTCGTATTTGTACTTCTAATTGTGAAATTAGCTCAGGGCTTTCGTTTCCTGTCCGCAATATATAAATAACCATACCCACCAATAGCACTCCACCCACTGCTAAATGCCAGATTTTCACATTGCTCCTTACTGTGCCAGACATGATGCCAAACCAGTTTTCTTCTCGAAGCCATAATAAGCCAGGCACTAGGACTAGGGGGATTAAATGAGAAACTTTGACACCGAAAAAGCTGTCGATTTTTAGCATGAATGTGGGTTCGGCTAATAATCCTGACATTATCATGGAACCGACAAAGGTCATTGCTGATGCCATGGTTAAAACAGCGATGGTACGGAGCAGACGTTTTCCCTTGGAAGCGGTAAGCTGCGCCTCTGGTTTATACATTAGTGCAAGGGTGACGCTGAGGCTGGGAAAAACAATGGCTCCAGCCAATGCCATGAGTTTGCGAGATAGAGTGGGAGCAAGTATCATCAAAGCAGCCCAAGCAGCAAAACCGAAGGCAACGAGTATCCCATAGGGAAGATGCCATTTTTTCTTAGCAAAGGGTTTTGCTGCCAGGGCAAGTAGCCAAGCTCCAGCTACCAGAACGCCGTTACCAAGGAAAAAGATAAGAATTCTGGGGATTTTATACGATTCTAAGGGAACTGGATTGCCGATTGTTAATCCGTCTGATTCCAATCCCTCACGAACACCTGCTATTAATTCAAGAGCAGGTTCCATGGCAGATTGGGGATTATTCAAACCATGGAAGCGCAAAAATATGTATCGCATATTTCTTTCTGTGGCTGCCAGGCTGTATCGATTCATAGCTGTGTTAAAATCGGTATATCTTCTAAGTTCGTTTTCTGCTATGGCATGGGCGCGCAGCAGATTGTTGTCAAGTCTCCCAGCTAGCCCAGATAGTCCTGTTTGATCATAAAACTCAAATGAAACAAGTGGTACATTAAGGTTTTCCAATGCTTCTGCCAAGCGGTCTTGTATATCTGGATTATCTCCACCTCCGGGTACTGTTTGGTCGTTAAAGCCGACTGCGGCTAAATTCGGAGTCAGAGATAGCCAATTCATCACCACATTCAGACCTTCTGTTGTGAGCGGCTCCCAGTTGCGAAGTCGCAGGACAATCTCAAAACCTGCCGTGGCGGCTTCTTCCAAACTCGAAAGTGGGAAGCCAAGACCAAGGGTGGAGCGTTCTATTGAGTGCAGTTGAACGGCGATGGTTTTGTATCCAAAAATTTCAAAAATTTCTGGATGGCGTAATTTAGCTTCCAGTAATGAAAAGAGCTGCTCAAAGACAGATTGGTCCTTTGTTAGGATATATGTCATACTGGGATTTATGTTTAAATCACCAACTGGATACTGAACCGTGCCTGCGGTATCTCCCGCCGATGTATCTTCATATGGATACTCGAAACTCCATGTTTGGTTTTCTCCTTGCTCAAATGATTCATCAAATATTGGACTAGCAAAACCATTTTCAACGAAAAATTTTAGCTGACCACCTGAATAAACCAGCACATCGCCAGCGGCTTCCCACTCTCCAAGGAGCCTCTCTCTGACAATAATCCCAGTAGCTCCAGCGAGGTATGCTTTTCTGAGCATATCAGATAATTCAACACCAGGGGTGGCAACAGCAATTCTCTGCAGCTCGTCATAATCCACCAATAGGCTGACGGTTTTGTCATTTGCTTCAACGGGTGCCCTTATGCTAAAATTGACCCAAATGCCGCACAAAAGGGATATTACTATTATTATAGTTGCCAGCCATACAAGAAGGGGTTGGCGCTTTTTGCCATTTATATTGGCTGCTACTTCCATTAATTATCACTCGTTTCTCTATGTAGTCGTTTGTCGATTATATATTTATGGGCTGTGCTTGTCAAGGTTGACAAACATGAGATAATGGGAATATACTCAGACAAATAATTTTCGTTTATTTTTTTGGAATACTACTTACTAAAGGAATTTGCGCTATGAAAATACTTGTCATTAGCGATGGAAAATTTGGTGTTGCTTTGGCACAGAAGCTATCTTTGGAAAACCACGATGTAACCATAATTGGTGCTGATGAAGATGGGCAATTTGATATATTCGATAGCACAGATATAATGTGTATATCTAGCCAAGGCTCTTCGATTGGCGCATTATGGAAAACAGGAGCACAGCACATTGATGTGCTTATTGCGGTTACAGAAAGCGACGAAATTAATATGCTTTGCTGTATAACTGCAAAGAAATTGGGTGCCAGATATACGATTGCTAGAATAAGAGACCCCGAGTATGATACCGAAACAGAGTTTTATAAAAATTTATTGGATATAGATTATGTTATAAATCCGGAGCGGAATACAGCAGGTGAAATATTGCGCTTGCTCCGATTTCCAGTTGCCGTTGAACTTGAAATATTTAATCAGGGACGAGTGGAAATTGTTGGGTTTCGCACCTCTGATAAGGATGAAATCATAGGCATTCCTTTGGTGGATTTAAGGAAGAAAATTAAAGCACAAATACTCTTTTGCATCGTCGAACGCGATGGTGAAGTCCATATACCCCATGGTGATTTTGTGATTCAACCAGCCGATTTAGTATATGTGGCAGGCAGGTATACAGATATAACAAAATTCTTTCGGGCAATCGGTAGAGCGGCTTCAATGGCAGAAAATGTTATGATTCTTGGAGGCGGCAGAACAGGTTATTACTTGGCAAATATGGCAATTAATGTTGGTATCAAACCAATTATAATTGAGAAAGATGAAAGCCGATGCATGCAACTTGCTGCAGATATTTCCCATGCCATAATCATATGTGGAGATGGAACGGAACCTGAGCTTTTGGAATCGGAAAACATCAGTTCCATGGATGCCTTTGTAGCATTGACAGGTAGCGATGAAGAAAACCTCATGCTTTCCCTATTTGCATTCCGCAATGGAGTGGGAAAGGTTGTGGCTAAGGCAAATCGGCTGACATATGCACCCCTTGTGAGTAGTATCGGCGTTGATAGCGTTGTGTCTCCAAACGAAATAAGCGCAAGTCATATATTGCATTTTGTAAGGGGTTTAGGAAGCTCTCGCGGCGGTGCTGTTGTTTCTTTGCATAGTATGCGAGAAGGAAAAGTCGAGGCATTGGAGTTTATTGTGGGTAATGATATGCGATATTTAGGTGAAAAAATAAGGGATTTACCCATTCGCCGTGGTGTCCTAATAGCAGTTATTTCCAGAGGTAACGATATCATAATCCCAGAAGGTAATGATGTGTTTTTCCCAGGTGATAATGTTGTTATTATGACTTTGCATAAAGGTTTCAATGAATTAAATGATATATTCGATTGAGTGAAAAAGGTTGTTTTATGAATTATCGATTAATCATCCTCATTTTAGGACGGATTTTTATACTTTCGGCAGCTGCAATGGTGCCTTCTTTGTTTGTTTCCTTTGTATATAAAGATGGTGTTCATACTTATTTTATGGTACCAATGGCGCTTTTATTGGTGTTTGGAATAATTCTAGAATTTTTACTAAAGAAACACCATCGTTCAATGCGACCTCGTGAAGGCTTTGTTATTGCAGCATTATGCTGGATTACGATTGTTATCTTCGGTGCCCTTCCACCTTATTTGTCGGGTCAAATACCAGACTATATCGATTCGATATTTGAAATGGCGGCAGGCTTTACGACTACTGGTGCTACAATTTTACCTTCTGTGGAAAACATGGCAAAGAGCATTGTTTTTTGGCGAGCATTTACCCAATGGATTGGGGGCATGGGTGTTCTAGTCCTGACCCTTGCTATCATGCCATCTGGTGAACGTGGAGTTTTCAGTCTCATGCGAGCAGAATCCACAGGACCTTCGTCAGAACGATTGTTACCAAGGGTACGGCAATCTGCACTTGTGTTATATGGCATATATATTGCATTAACGCTTATACAAACCATTTTTTTACTCATTGGGAAGATGAATTTATATGATGCGCTGATACATGCCTTCACAACTGCAGGTACTGGAGGATTTTCAAGTCGAGATATTGGACTTGCTGCCTTTGAAAGTAGCTTTGTTGAATATACGATTGCTATATTTATGATATTATTCAGCATAAATTTTGGGCTGTATTATGCACTGTTTACTCGAAGCTACAAAAGGCTTAGGGATAACACCGAGCTGCGAGTGTTTTTATCTATGATTTTCATATCAACTATACTCATTGGGCTGAATTTATGGGCAAATGGGGTATATGGCAGCGCAGAGGAAATAATAAGACAGTCCTTCTTCCATTCGGCTTCTTTGGGTTCCTCAACTGCGTTTCATTTAACGGACTATAATTTATGGCCTGAATTTTCCAAAGTCATACTAATGATTCTATTGGTAATTGGTGGCTGCGCGGGTAGTACCGCCAGCGGTCTGAAGGTAGTCCGTATAAGCACCCTTTGCAAGTCGGCGGTTCGTGAAGTGAAAAGAATAGTACATCCCCGTTCTGTTAGTGTTGTTCATTCAAACAAAGAACCGATACAAGATAAAGACTTGCTCGGCACTTTGCATTATTTCGTTATTTATCTATTATTTATTGTTGGAGCAACAATGTTGGTATCCTTGGATAAACATAGTATGGAAACATCGTTTTCTGGAGTCCTTGCAATGATTTCGAATGTGGGACCTGGCTTTGGTGCTGTGGGTCCGATTGCCAATTATGCAGATTTTTCCCATTTGTCAAAATTGGTTTTTTCAGTTATTATGCTTGTGGGTAGGCTGGAGATTTATCCTATTCTCATTTCCTTGATGCCCTCCACCTGGAAAAGAGCATAAAGCGCATATTTAACATAAGTTTATTAATTTCCCGCATACTCAGGGCTGGCGACGAAAGCGTCATGTTCGGCGAGTGTGCGGGAAAACTTATGAGTTCCCTGATGTGTCAGTGCATAATAATACTCATTGGTCGTGTCGGGATATAAGGCAGCGGTTATGGATTCGATGCCAGGGTTGGAGATAGGACCAGGTGGCAAGCCCGAATTTATATATGTATTGTATGGGCTGTCATATGCGGTGGAGAAATCGATATCCAATTGAGCAATTGCATAATATATCGTAGCGTCTATTTGCAACATTGGGAATTGACTGCTGTTATTAAGACGATTGTAAATAACGGCAGCGATTCGGGAACGCTCGTCATCGGAGCCTGCTTCCCGCTCAATCATTGATGCAATCGTTATAATTTCGTGGGTGGTATAGCCCATACTAGCTGCACGTTCGTAGAACAATTCTGTATATCTATAATTAAACTCGTTTAAAAACTTGTTTAGTACTTGGGTGGGGCTGGAGTCAAGATAGAAGTTGTATGTTTCGGGGAATAGATAACCTTCCAATCTGTTGCGCTGACCAATTGTTTCTGGGTCAAGGAAGCTAAAGTTGAAATCATTGTTTGTGGCAACCTCCCATAAATCATCGCAGTAGCATACACCATAATCTTCCAGTCTTTGGAATATTTCAGCAAGGGTGTAGCCTTCCGGTATAGTAACAGTGGTCTCCACTAGGACACGAGAAGAGGCTGATAGCCCATATACTATCGCTCGATAATCATAGTTTTTGTTCAATATGTAGGAACCAGGTGATATTTTTCCTTCAGCATTGGAATAGCCAGCATATAGGTTAAAAAGAAATTTATACTTGATAACTTCCGAGTCATATAAGGAGTCAATTATCTCATCTAGGGTGAAGCCCCTTGGAACTATTATGCTCACTTCCTCATCCATCGCACCGAATCCTAGAACATCAGTAGCTGCAAGCCATGCCAATGATGCCAGGACAAGACTGATGCATATAACGAAAACAGCATATAGCAATCCGCCAATAAGACCAGAACGTTTTTCTCGTCTGAATCTCAAAGGTTTTGCTTCGGGTAAATCCCTATATGCTCTGTTAAAGTCAAATCTCACGTTAAAATTCGTGGGACCAGTACTTGAGTCATCTTCTAAGGCAGCAGATTCCATGGAGTCTATCTGCTGCTGTCTTTCCTGTGCAGCTTTTTCGGAAGATATTTGCAATTTCCTAGCTGCATCATCAAGTTGCTTCTTGATTTCTTCAGTTGTGTAGGACAAAACTATCTCCCCTTTACAAAAGCGGCGAACCAGTATTCATGGGTATGGCGAAACCCTTGCTGCGCCAATGCAATATGATAGACGATGATTTATGACTTGATGGTCAATATTTGCTCCTCGGATACTATGCATTTAACAGGCACATCATGGGGTTCGCTTGGGATTTCATCCTTTAAAATGCGACCTCGGGCAAGACCCACCGTGTAAGCGGGGAGATTGCTCAAATACCTGTCGTAATACCCACCACCAAGACCCAAGCGAAAACCCCTGCTATCAAAAGCCAGTGCAGGTACCAAAATTAAATCCAGCTCTTCTGGTTGAATTATTGGTGCTGTAATGGGGGGTGAGGGGATTCCTATGATGGATACAGATGTGCTAAAATCGGTAAAATTGTTGACAATTCGAGCGTCCATTATACCATCACGATAACATAGCGGAAAAGCAACTGTTTTTCCCATTTCCAAAGCTTGTTGTGCCAATTCCAAGGTTGCTGGTTCTTTTTCAATGCTGTAATAGATAAAGATGCTGCGCGCTGAGATAAACTCATCCAAGGTCATTACATTTTTGAAAATACCTTGATTTGAAGCGGCGATGTATTCCTCGGGTAATGCTGATATTTCTTCTCGAATGATTTTACGTAGCTGCTCTTTTGATACTCCGATCACAGATCATCAGTCCTTTAATAGGTTTTTTATGGATACGAGATATATTCACCAATTATGTTGTACACATCTTCGTGAATTTCCTCGATTGTCCTCTCACGGTTTTGAGCAACGCAGGGTACAATGCGCCAATTATAAAAATCGGCTGCATGAAGCCCGCAATATATGCATTGAGAAAGATATGCCAGATCTCTTTCGTGGATGTCAGCTGCGGTGTCAGTTTCGATTTGTCGTTGATTTAAGCGTTTTGCTGCTGTGGTAATATCTATGTCAAAATAGATTACGCAATCGGGGGATGGTAGACCCATCAATTTAAATTCGTAGTCATATAACCATTTAAAGTATGTTTCTCTATCATTTATTAATAATTTTGCACCTTGATGTATTGCATTACTAGTGGTGTATCTATCTGTGAGAATGATGCCTCCATTTTCGTAGTAACTTCGCCAATCTTGCATAAAAGAAGCGTATCTGTCGATGGCGAAAAACGATGATGCTGCGTAAGGGTTTACATCGTCTGGGTCATCGCCGAAGTCTCCAGCAAGGTACATTCTCAGAGGTACAGAGGAGGGTTCATCGTATCGAGGAAAGCTGATGCGCTTGAAATCCAGTTGCTCTTCCTCGAATCTTTTTACCAATATATCAAATTGTGTGGATTTTCCACTTCCGTCAATTCCTTCAAAAACGATTAGTTTTCCCATATAATTACCATATGTTTCCTTTTAAATGATATTGTCTGTCTTCCCACTGCCAAACTAGCTTTTATCTATACTATTTTCCTGTGATGCGTTTCCATATTACTCGCAGTAGAAACAGTGGGAGTTTTGCCATTCTTTTTATCCGTTTAGGATCTTGTAATAGTCTATAAAACCATTCAAAGCCAGTCTTTCGGAATATTGCTGGAGCGCGTTTTACATTACCAGCGAACACATCCAGCGAACCGCCAAGCCCAGCGCATAATTTGGCGTTGATAAGGGATAGATTATTTGCCATCCACAGTTCCTGCTTTGGAGAACCAAGACATACAAAGAGCACATCGGGATTTGCTTCGTTGATATTTTCGATTATAGGTAAGTCATCGGTAAAATATCCATCAGCAGTTCCTGCAATTACGAGTCCTGGAAATTTTTCTTCCAATTGCTTTCCTGCTTTTATTGCCACCCCGGGTTTTGCCCCTAGCAGATACACGCTACCGCCATATTGACTCATTTCATAGAGGAGTGATTGTGCAAAGTCAATTCCGGGGACTCTACCGCCATGTATCGGTGTACCCAAAATCCGAGCGGCAATTGTAATTCCAACGCCATCGGCGAGGACTAAGCCAGCGTTGCTGATTGCTGACATAAGCTCTTCGTTTTGCCTAGCCAACCAAACGATTTCAGGATTCGGGGTTACAACGTAGCATTGCTCAAAGTGAGGGAGCGAATCCATCGATTTCGTGTCGAATGAATGCTCTTTTTCTTCTTTTATATGGTCTTCTTTTACGTAGCCTATTGCATTGCATGCAAATGAAATTGCTTCCATTGCAGTAACATCGTCAAAGCCAACGCCAATAACATCGATTCTCACTATACGCCTTCCATTGTCTTGAGTATTGGTTCGCTCTCAGTCAAGCCGTCTTGTTGCATAAGGTTTTCCAAAACAGTAATATCAGCGGCTATATCAATGGCATCGGATCTGAAAAGCTGGTCAAATTGCTGCTCAAAACCAGAGGCGAGCATTTCCAGCACTCGGGAGATGTTTTCCTTTGCCGAGGTGATATTTTCACCATTAATACCTTGCTTTTCCAGGGTTGCATATGAACGAAGTAGCTTCATGGTGGTGGGTAGGTAATAATTCATGAAGCGACGGATTTGGGGTAGTTTTTCAGGATTTTCCACAACAATACGAAAAATCATTGCAGTTACATCCTCTATCCGATCGATTTTGTCTGAGATGTCATCATCAAGAATGGTTATATTGAGCTCACGCAATTCTTGAATAATTGCCATATATTGATTTTCGGGAATATCAACGAGCTCATCGGAAGACATTTGAGCTGCATCGGGCACAATAGCCGTATTGGCTGCATTAGCTGCATTTTTAGCTGAAGTAAGAGCATCTTCGGCAGAGATATATGAAAGGACTAAATGGCTGGTGTTGTGATTTATATATGCATCTTGGTTGATGTATCCTGCATCTATCATTGCTTGAAGGTCACGCTTGACAGTTCTTGATGATAAACCAAGGGTTTGAGATATTTCTTCTATGGAAACAATGTCTCGTTTTGTCAAGAGAGCATTATATCTTCTATATCTTGCCAAACGCTTTGCGACAGTATTACGAGATAAAAAAGAAATAAATCCACCAGTTAAATAAAATACTCCAAGATAAAAATCGAACCAACGATTTTGCGAATATTGCCATATTGCTTGTGCTGCGGTGTAAACGGTTCTAGCACCCAAGATAAATAATGCAAAGGATATGAGTAATAATATAAATGATATAAATCTTCCTGATTTCTTGTCAAGGGCTGTTCGCTCTTCCTTTGCGATAGCAGTATCTTTGGAAGACTGGGATTTTTTTGTTTTTTCAGAGGTATCAACAAAATTGTTTTCTTGGCTGACTCCTCTAGTGTCTGATGCTAGCTTGGAATCATCCTGGCTATCCTTTTCCCTTTGGGCTTGGGATGGGGTTGCAAAGTCATCGTTCTCATCTTTTTTATCTGTTTCAGTTGTGCTACTGCGAGTGAATGTGCTAGCCAAGGATTGCCATGACTGTGATTGTCCAGTGGCAGATTCCCAAGTGCGAGATTTAGAGTCCGATTTTAATGCAGAAAAAACTTGGCGCGCAGCGTTTCCCGCTTCTCGAGCAGCTTGGGAAAGCTCCGCTGCGACTTCCCTTGCGATGTTTTCCGCTTCGGAGGCGGCAGTAGACTCACTTCCTTGTGTACGTGAATTCTGGTTTGTTCCTTGTGCGTTTCTTGCATTTCCAGTATTATTGCGTCTGGCGTTATTGTTATTTGCCCTGTTTCTCTGGCTATTAGAGCTTGTTTCGGGGTCGGAAAAAATCCTCAGCTTTTTAAGCAGCAAAAAAATCCCGATTGGCCAGAATATTATCATCATAATCAATATTCCGACCCAATTTGCTGTATCATCGTTTCTATTATTACTAGAATTATTGCTACTGTTTTTACTCATTATACCAAGTTATCCATTATATAAATCACATATTTTTGTATCTCGTTTGTATCAGAATCTTAGAAAAAGATACAGATTGAGTATATCAGAAATCCCATGAAAAGTGAAGTCTTATGTTAAGGAATAATGTTATTTCACGATTAAAGCTAGATTAAAATATGCCCGAACTGGTAAATTCCAGTCCGAGCATATTTATTTCCTTTAACAATAGCCAGCTAGCTGCCATTGCCAATGTAATGTCTATATAAATATAATTGATAACTTATATAGCTTTAACATTTAGCTTTTTTATGTTTTGCTTTGGTCGTCTTTTACAACGACAGGTTCTGTTGCTTTGTGAAGCATTTGTTCCCATCTATTTAAATCTTCTCTTAATGTGTCTTCTCGTGCTATTTCCGCTAAATGAATTTCTTCTTCTTTGAGCTCCTTAATATGGGTCTCTTCGTGTTTAATTTCCCAGAAAATCATAAGGGACAAAGCTGCACGTAGGACGATAATTGAGCCGACAATGATTATTTCGTTGATGCTTCGCAATAGGACTGTGCGAAGTATCTCTCCACCGAGTTTAAATTCAAGTCCAGTGGCAAAACCGTTGGCGATTTTTAGTCGAGTTTGCGGATCTTTTCGGATGTAATTCACGAGTCCAATGAGTCCTGTAACAAATATGACCATGACACCTGTGAACTCGAAGATTATTACAGCCAAGTCGATGATGTGTTCCAATAATTCGTGCATAAATTCCATGAGATATAAAGACCTTTCAAAGATGCGTTATTTTGGGTTTTTGCGATAGGCACTAGGATACCAGATTTAATTGCATAGTGCAATCAAATTCTTGTCACAAATATAAATTAATGATAAAATGCGCCAATGGTTTGTGACGGCGATTTCTATGGCTTTTGTCTTTATTGAATAAAAATTAGTATATTAAACGGTAAGCGATATAGTATTGTGTTAAAAAATACTTGAAATATCAAGCAATTTTACAAGTGCAAATTTCCTATAAAAATTATCGGGATTTATCTAAAGAAATATGATATTAATATAGTCACAAAACAAACAATACAATTTAAAATATGCAAAAACTGTAACATTCATGTGACGAAATGTGTATATAATGAATATAGCGTTAAAAATGTCTGAACTTTGTATACAAAATAGTCGTTTTTTAAGGAATGTAAGCGGAGTTAGACGAAATGCAAATTGTATCCTCCTTACAATAGCTCCGCCGCAGTGCATACATTAGGCAGTGTGCACTGCGGCAATCTTTTCGGCAAACAACGAGAAAACTTGTAAGGGATAGGGACTTAAAGCGAGAAAGGGACTTGGCACAAATGAAGCGCAAATATTCCACAATTCTTATATTCATCGGTACTGTCATGTTATTGGCAGCCTTGGGGATTTTTATACATAACTATATATTTAACAAAAAAGCACAAGAACAATCTTCAGCGGTACTAGCTGATATGATAATGGAGCTGAAACTAAATCTACCTCCACTTTCTGAAATACCTGATCTAATAATTTCTGAATCTTCCCTCGAGCGGAGGGAGAAAACACGAAGCAGCTCCCCATCGATTTGGTCATTTGTTGAAACTGATGAATTTGATACAAACGCTGAGGAAAATCGTGATGAAGAACCCAGATTGGATGTGGCAGTTAGTGGGTATAATCCAATGCCATCATATACGACCATTGGAGTTATAAGCTTACCTAAGCTCGGCGTAAGACTTCCAGTAATTGGTGAATGTACAGATGCGCTACTTGGAATTTCATGTTGTAGATTGTCAGGTATTATCGATGAGAAACCCATTCGGCTCGTAATCGCAGGACACAATATAGCTAGCCAATTCAAAGGTCTGGACACATATGAAGTCGGCGACCAAATCGCATTTACAACGGAGGATGACATAACATATTATTATGTCGCAACTGAGATTTCCTCTGTACATAAGTCCGGAGGTGAACTTGTCCTTGAAGCCACAGGGTGGGATATAACACTTCTCACTTGCATGACAGACCGCAGTATGCGCACAATGGTGAGATTTGTGTTACTGGAGCAGGTTCAAGAGCAAGAATAGGCCATTATCTTTCTTCCATGAGCCAGGGTATTTCCAAACGTTGTGTACCATCTTCATATGTGACAAAGTAAGGTCTTAGAGAAAAGAAAAGCACAACGAATAAAATTGTGATTGCCAAAACAACAGAAGTGGCAGCGCCTATGATTATTCGTAATATTCGCCTATTATTATAGGTTTTTGGTACGTATCTAGCCATATTATTAACCTTTTTGTTTTAGCTTAATCAGACTCGAGAGCGATAATCATATCAACCCTTCGAGCATGCCTGCCACCTTCAAATTCGGTGCCAAGGAAGCGGTCAACAATCATCAGCGCAAGACCAAGACCTGTTACACGGGCTCCAAGGGTCAGCACATTGGCATTGTTGTGTTGACGTGACATTTGGGCACTATATGTATCGGTGCAAGTGGCTGCGCGAATACCAGGGACTTTATTTGCAGTAATCGCCATGCCAATGCCAGTTCCGCAAATGAGGATACCTAAATCACATTCGCCATTTTTAATGGACTGGGAAGCGGCGATGGCATATTCGGGATAGTCGCAGCTCTCCTCGGAGAAAGTACCAAAGTCCTTGTACTCAAATCCATTTTCATCCAAATGGGCTTTAACTTGCTGCATTAATTCAAAACCACCATGGTCACATGCTAGTGCAATCAATATAAACACACCTTTCTATTAGTGAATATTTCACATTTTATTATATGTAATTATTTTCGCAGTTCTATTATTTGGTCTCTCAGCGCGGCGGCATATTCGAATTCCAGCAGTTTTGCCGCATTTGTCATTTCCTTTTCCAACCTGCTGATTTCTTCTTCGATTTCGCGTTTTGTCATTTTTATACCACTTCTGGCTTTCAAATGCTCGGAATCCCTCGTGGATATTTCCAATAAACCACGAACACTTTTTATGACTGTTTGGGGAACAATTCCATGGGCTTCGTTGAAAGCCTTTTGTTTTATCCTGCGGTTTTCGGTTTCTGTGATTGCCACATTCATAGATGGCGTGAGTCTGTCAGCATACATTATCACAAGTCCGGAAGCGTTCCTAGCAGCTCTACCTATTGTCTGAATAAGGGACGTGGAACTACGGAGGAAACCTTCTTTGTCAGCATCTAAAATCGCAACAAGGGAAACTTCGGGCAGGTCTAGTCCTTCCCTTAGAAGATTAATTCCCACTAGAACATCAAATTCACCAAGGCGCAAATCGCGTATGATTTCCATGCGTTCGGTGGTGGATATGTCATGGTGCATATATCTGATACGGATACCAGCACCAGTTAGGTAGGCGGTTAGATCCTCTGCCATTTTTTTTGTCAAAGTCGTCACAAGCACGCGTTCACCCACTTCGCAGCGAAGGTTGATTTCATGAATTAAATCGTCTATTTGTCCGTCGACTGGACGCACAGAGATTTCGGGGTCAAGTAAGCCTGTGGGACGTATGACTTGCTCCACAACCTGGCTGGAACGAGAACGCTCATATTCGCTGGGTGTGGCAGAAACGTAAACAACATGATTTAGTCGCTCGTTAAACTCTTGGAAGGTCAGTGGTCTGTTATCATATGCCGAAGGCAAGCGAAAACCATATTCTACTAGGTTTTCTTTTCGTGACCTATCTCCGGCGTACATAGCTCTCACTTGGGGAAGAGTAACATGACATTCATCAACAAAGAGGATGTAGTCGTCGGGAAAATAGTCCAAGAGCGTCATTGGTGCGCTTCCAGCTGTTCGCCCAGTGATGATTCGTGAGTAGTTTTCGATTCCGTTGCAATAACCGAGTTCAGTGAGCATTTCTATATCATACATGGTTCGTTGATGGATTCGTTGGGCTTCAACAAGCTTGTTTACACTTTCAAAATACTCGATGCGCTTTTTCATTTCATCTTTTATTTCTAAAATTGCATTTTCAATCTTTTCATCCGTTGTAACATAGTGGGAAGCGGGATATATGGCCACATGGGATAATGTTCTCGCCGGCACACCAGTAAGTACGTTGATTTCGCTGATGCGTTCTATTTCGTCACCGAAAAACTCCACTCGAATGGCATGGTCGCGAGCATAAACGGGGTAAATTTCCACGGTATCGCCCCTGACGCGAAAAGCATTTCTTTCAAAGGCAACATCATTGCGCTCATACCTAATGGAAACAAGCTTGCTAAGTAGCTCATCTCGACTCATATTCCTATCAACTCTCAAGGAAATGACCATGCTGGAGTAGTCGATGGGGTCTCCCAAGCCATATATGCAGCTAACTGATGATACGACAATGACATCCCTGCGCTCGAAAAGGGAGGATGTGGCAGAGTGGCGCAATCGCTCTATTTCATCATTTATGGAGCTATCTTTTTCGATATATGTGTCGGTGTTGGGTAGATAGGCTTCGGGTTGGTAATAGTCGTAATATGAAACGAAAAATTCCACAGCATTATGGGGGAAAAATTCTTTGAACTCGCTACAAAGCTGAGCAGCAAGGGCTTTATTGTGAGCAAGAACCAGGGTTGGTCTCTGGATACGCTCGATAACCTTTGCCATTGTATATGTTTTACCAGAACCAGTGACCCCTAAAAGGGTTTGCTCATTAAAGCCGAGGGAAATGCCATTAACCAATGCTTCAATGGCTTCCGGCTGTCCTCCAGCAGGCTCAAATTCGCTGACCACGGTAAAATCCGGCATTATATCCCTCCAAATATCAGTGTTCCGATAGCTATTTAATAAATATCACCCAGATGAAAGTTAAATCATATCTTACGATTTCAGCGAAGCTGGGAGCAAGACTGTATCATTATATCATTAGAAGATATTGGGTGCAAATGTAAAATTATTATTTCTAATTTGTATAATGTTAGTATAATGGTTGAATTACTAACAATTTGAAGATATAATATACGTTGAGAAAATTTTTAAGACTATGCTTATCACGAGGGGCGATATATGCGAATTGGTATTGATATAGGTAGCACAACGGTGAAAACTATTGTGTTGTCGGATGGGGGAGAACTCCTATATAGTTCCTATGAGCGGCACTATTCACAAGTGAGAGAAAAAGCTGTGGAGCAACTAAAACAAGCAGCGGTTGTTATCGGTGACGAGAAGCCAACCATTGCCCTCACAGGATCAGCAGCCCTAGGTGTGGCGAAATCTTCAGGACTACCATTTGTTCAAGAGGTGTATGCAACAGCTGCTGTCGTTAAAGCACGCATACCAGACGCTGATGCAGTCATCGAGCTTGGTGGCGAGGATGCGAAAATCATCTTTTTTGGAAATAGCTTGGAAGAACGAATGAACGGTTCCTGCGCTGGCGGAACAGGAGCTTTTATTGACCAAATGGCAACATTACTGAATGTATCTGTTTCTCAATTGGATGATTTGTCACTTAATTATGAAAAAATCTACCCCATAGCGTCTCGCTGCGGGGTTTTTGCCAAATCGGACATACAACCCATATTAAACCAAGGGGGCAGGAGAGAAGACATTGCGGCGTCCATATTCCAAGCGGTGGTTGACCAAACCGTTGGTGGATTAACTCAAGGACGGGAACTAAAAGGTAAATTGGTATTCTTGGGAGGTCCTCTCACTTTCCTATATGGACTGAGAAAGCGTTTCATCGAAACCTTGGAACTTGATGATAATACAGCTATTTTTCCCCAAGATGCTCAGTGTTATGCAGCCATTGGAGCGGCAATGTGCGCAGAGAGTCAAAATGCTCAGGATTATGATGATATATTGCGCTTGTTGGAAAATGCAGCTGATGAAGCAAGTGATGAAAGTCCAATTATGCCATTGTTTGAAAATCATGATGAATATGATGAGTTTACCCTTCGTCATGCAGGAGCCACACCGGAAAAAATAGATAATGAATCGTATAGTGGTGATGCTTTTCTTGGCATTGATGCGGGTAGTACTACAACGAAGCTCGTATTAATAGCACCAAATGGCGGGATATTGCATAGCTATTACAGCAGCAATAAAGGCAACCCTGTGACAATTATATTAGAACAGCTCAAAGAGATATACCAGCGGTATGGAGACAGAATCAGGATAATTCGTTCTGCTGTGACGGGATATGGCGAAGAGCTTATTAAAAATGCTTTTAATCTCGATTTGGGACTGGTGGAAACAATGGCGCATTTACGCGCTGCAAAATACTTTAATCCAGACGTTGACTTTATTATCGACATTGGCGGGCAGGATGTAAAATGTTTTAAAATTCGTAGTGGAGCGGTTGATAGCATCATGCTCAACGAAGCCTGTTCGTCAGGCTGTGGAAGTTTCATCGAAACCTTTGCCGTTGCCCTTGGTTATAGCATTGATGATTTTGCAAAATTGGGGCTTTTCGCTCTAGCACCAGCGGATTTAGGGTCGCGTTGTACCGTATTTATGAACTCCAGCGTGAAGCAAGCACAAAAGGATGGTGCGTCAATCGAAGCTATATCTGCTGGTTTGTCGATTTCCATCGTAAAAAATGCCATATATAAAGTCATTAGAGCAACCAGTGCAGAGGAATTGGGTAAAAACATTGTTGTCCAAGGAGGAACCTTTCTCAATGATGCCGTACTAAGAGCTTTTGAACGTATCATGGACACACAAGTAACCCGCCCTGGAATTTCAGAGCTGATGGGTGCATATGGTGCTGCTCTTGCTGCCCTTGACAATTGGGAATTCGGACTTCACGCATCCCATTCCCATAGCTTTGGCAATCAAGAAACCACTGTTTTTGCGAACATTGGTGAATATAGCAAAATGGAAATATCCACTATACTGGGAGAAGCCGATTTAAGTGGGTTTACCCATGAAGTCAGACCAGTAAAATGCGGTGCCTGCACCAACAATTGCTCTATGACCATTAATATGTTCAGTGGTGGACGACGTTATATTTCTGGTAATAGATGCTCCGTTCCCCTTGGAACAAGTAACATAACCGAGCCGAACCTTATGAAGTATAAATACGAAAAACTCCGTTTGATGCAGGGGAAGGGACTTGGTACAGGTGAGAGGGGAAAAATCGGGATTCCCGTCGGATTGAATATGTTTGAAAACTTACCCTTTTGGTTTGAATTTTTTACCAAGTTGAACTTTGAAATTGTCCTATCTCAAAAATCGTCCCGAGAGCTATATATTTTGGGGCAGCGAACGATTCCTTCCGATACAGTATGCTATCCCGCCAAACTGATGCATGGACAAGTGGAGTCCTTGCTTGATATGGGTGTTGATAATATATTTTTGCCCTGTTTACCTTACAACTTTGATGAAGGAATCAGCGATAACAATTACAATTGTCCTGTTGTGGCTTATTATCCGGAGCTTTTGGCTGCGAATATGCCAAGATTGAAAACAATACGTTTTCTAACTCCCTATTTCGGCTTACATAAAAGAAAAGGATTTATTTCTAAATCTGCTCTATATTTTAAAGAGCAGTTTTCCATACCCGAATGCGAAACGAAAAAGGCGGCGAAGGCAGCGTATTGCGCTTACAAAACATTCATAACGGAAATTGAAAACGAAGCAGATGACTATATTCATTATGCCAGGAAAAATGGTAAGCAAATCATAGTGGTTGCAGGCAGACCATATCACATCGACCCCGAGGTGAGTCATGGTATTGATGAACTCATTTGCTCACTTGGTTTAGTCTTGATTACGGAAGATGCGGTTTCCCGCCGCATGACAAAGGAATCTCGCAAGGTTCTCAACCAATGGACATATCAAGCCAGGATGTATAACGCAGCTAGATATGTGATAGAAAACGATGATATGCAGCTAGTTCAGCTTGTATCCTTTGGTTGCGGCACAGATGCCATCACAACGGATGAGCTTCGAGAAATACTGGAAACAAACGGTAAGCTATATACTCAATTAAAAATCGACGACATCAGCAATCTGGGCGCTGTTCGTATCCGCCTTCGCAGTCTTATTGCCGCCATGGAAAACAGCTTGGTGGAAAAATCATAATTATTGGATAGAGGAAATATGGCAAAGCTCATTTACGATAAATCTGGCCGGCTTTTATTCACCAAAGAAATGAAGCGCGAGTATACACTTTTAATGCCACAGATGCTTCCCGTCATGTTCACTATGATGAAAAGGGTCTTTGAGCTGGATGGTTATAAGATAGACTTACTCACATCCACCCATCGAGGCATTGTTGAAACTGGACTGAAGTATGTACATAACGATACTTGCTACCCTGCGTTACTGGTCATCGGACAGCTACTTGAAGCGGTGAATAGTGGTGAATATGACATTAACAAAGTCGGTCTCTTGATAACGCAAACTGGAGGAGGCTGTCGTGCATCAAATTATATACACCTTCTTAGAAAAGCATTGGAAAAAGCTGGACTCGCCCATATCCCTGTTGTCTCGGTGAATCTTTCCGGTTTGGAAAAAAACCCTGGTTTTGGTATTTCACTAACCCTTATTCGGCAAATGGCAGCAGCAATGATATACGGCGACTTAATCGTTTGGCTTTCCAACCAATGTAAGCCATATGAGCGTATAGCTGGTTCATCGGATGAATTAATAGCTTACTGGACCGATAAGTTGGTCACCTCCTTTGGCAATGGCGTAGGTCTGCGGAAAAAGGAAATGCGCCGTATAATGAAGGAAATAACTAAGGATTTTGCTTCCATTGATATGTCTAGCCAAAGGGACAAACCAAAAGTGGGAATAGTGGGAGAGATATTTGTAAAATATGCACCTTTGGGAAATAATGGGTTGGAGCAATTTTTATTGGATGAGGGTTGTGAGCCTGTTGTTCCTGGAGTTACTGACTTCATGATTTTCAAGATTAACAACCGCGTGGTGGATGTGGATCTTTATAATGGGAGTAAGCTAAAGAGGTTTTTTGCCAGTATTTTCCAGAGGTATATTGAAGGGCTTCAGAGCGAAATGATAGAGGCTGTGAAAACTCAATCCATATTTCGTCCCATGGGTACCTTTTCCGACTTGCAAAGGTTGATTCGTGGTTACTTGGGTTATGGAAATAAAATGGGCGAAGGTTGGCTCCTAACTGCTGAAATGCTAGAGCTGATTCATATGGGAATAAACAATATAGTTTGCACTCAACCCTTTGGTTGCTTACCCAATCATGTTGTTGGTAAGGGTATGATAAGGAAAATCAAAGACGATTATCCTCAGTCAAACATTGTTGCTATTGATTATGACCCTGGCGCCACGAAAATCAATCAAGAAAATCGTATTAAATTGTTGATTTCCAATGCTGAGCGTATCTACGATGGGTTTGATGATGAAGTCGACTTACTTGCCTGTGGTTTAGATTATGCAGAGATTGATGAGAATATAATAGATACAGGAAATGATGATAGCGAAGGTAAGGGTAAAAATAAACGATCCAACAGGCGTAAAGGCGATGTTAGCGGTAGAGGTAAAGGGAGCGGTAAAGGCGAGGGTAAAGGAAAAGGTGGACGCAGGCATAGGCGTAAAGAAAAAGAAATGACTCGAGTCAGGTTTTAGTGACTACTAAGACAGCCGAGGTAGTGCAGGGCAGAGCGTCTGTTTTTTAGTTCCTGTCGCTCAGTGACGCATCCTTGCGTCAATTCGCGCGCTTCACCGTCCTTGGTTTCGCTTGACGGAACTAAAAAACAGACGCTCTGCCCTGCACTACCTCTATGTTTCCAATAATCATATCTTCTAAACATATCTTATAATCATTTTTGTGAGGAGTAATTAATATGAGCAACTTAAAGCGAGACTGTTATTGCGGGGATTTGCGTGCTAGCGATGTGGGAAAGGAAATCTCAGTTTGTGGTTGGGTGCAGCGAAGACGTGATTTGGGGCATCTTATTTTTGTGGATTTGCGTGATCGTAGCGGGATTCTTCAGCTTGCTTTTGATGATGATACGGATAGGGATGTTTTTGAATCTGCTCTGACCCTTAGGGGGGAGTATGTTATATATGCGCAAGGTAAGCTTCGTGAGCGTTCGTCGAAAAATCCGGATATTCCCACAGGGGATGTGGAATTGGAAGTTCGTGAATTGAAAATATTTGCAAAATCGGAGACACCTCCCTTTGAGATAGTGGAAAACTCCGATGTAAACGATGCTTTGCGTCTAAAGTATAGATATTTGGATTTGCGTCGCCCTGATATGCAAAATAACATAGCTTTGCGTCATAAGGCTCTAAGGGTAGTGAGGCAATACTTTGACGAGAATGGTTTTTATGAAATCGAGACACCGATATTGACAAAATCTACTCCTGAAGGAGCCAGGGATTATTTGGTTCCCAGCCGAGTGCATCAGGGGAAATTTTATGCATTGCCCCAATCTCCTCAACAATACAAGCAGCTACTCATGCTGGCGGGTTTTGACAGGTATATGCAAATAGCAAGATGCTTTCGCGATGAGGATTTGAGAGCAGACCGTCAACCGGAGTTCACCCAAATCGATTTGGAAATGTCCTTTGTGGATGTGGAAGATATAATCGAAATCAACGAAGGTTTCCTCAAACGATTATTCTTTGAAGTTATAGGCTTGGAAGTACAAACACCGATGCAAAGGCTCACCTGGCGAGAAGCCATGGATCGATATGGCTCCGACAAACCTGATTTGCGTTTTGAGCTGGAGCTTTGCGATATAAGCGATATAGTGGCAAATTGCGAGTTCCGAGTGTTTTCTGATACGATTTCTGCTGGGGGAAGTGTGAGGATGATATATATTCCCAATGGCGGAGACTTGCCTAGAAAGCAAATCGATGCTTTGGGAGAGTTTGTAAAAACTTATGGAGCTAAAGGTCTGGCTTGGACGAAATACGGCGAAGATGGTGAAAATACTTCATCTTTTAGCAGATTTTTGTCCGATGAGGAAAACGAAGCCATATCCCAGCGAGCTGGAGCGGAGCCTGGAGGTCTGTTATGTATAATAGCTGATGCTAAAGATGATACAGTATTTGCGGCTCTGGGAGCATTGCGTTGCGAATGTGCTAGACAGCTTGGGTTAATAAAAGAGGATGAATATCGTTTTCTTTGGATTACTGAATTTCCTCTTTTTGAATATGACGAAGATGAAAATCGTTATGTTGCCAGACACCATCCATTCACCTCTGCAATGGATGAAGACATGGACTTAATAGAAAATGATAAAGGAGCCTGCCGAGCCAAAGCCTATGACATCGTTTTGAATGGTACTGAGCTTGGAGGCGGTTCAATACGGATAAACACTCCCGAAATGCAAATGCGAATGTTCAATGCCCTTGGCTTCACCAATGAGCAAGCGCAGGAGCAATTTGGACATTTACTGGAAGCCTTTAAATACGGAGCTCCACCCCATGGTGGACTGGCATATGGATTGGATAGGTTGGTAATGCATCTGGCGGGACTATCTAGCATTCGCGATGTCATTGCATTTCCAAAAGTCCAAAATGCATCAGAACTAATGACAAGCACCCCCGATGTGGTGAGCGATTCCCAACTAAGCGAGCTGGGAATAGAGCTTACGGTTCCCCAATGACAATGGAAATACAGGGGGAACACTAGAAACACAGTGGGAACTGACCAATATACTAACTTAATATCAAAAATACTCCGATAATAATTATAGTGTAACTACAATTATTTAATGTTCCAGGTCCTGGAAGGAAAGGCGAATATGACAGAGCAAATGGTGAATCAAATAAAAAGAAGAGTATCGGACTCGCAGACAGAGCAGATACAAATTGTGATGTCTGGAGATATAAACGGATATGGGCGATTGTTCGGAGGTCGCTTGGTTGAATGGATTGACATCGTGGCTTCCGTTGTTGCAAGGCGACATAGCGGCAATGAAGTGACAACGGTCTCCATTGATAATTTGCACTTCAAAGCCCCTGCATATGCCAATGATACGGTTGTGTTAATAGGGAATGTTACCTATGTGGGAAATACTTCCATAGAGGTAAAAGTCGATACATATGCAGAAAACCTTTGTGGCGAGAGAAACATGATTAATCGGGCATATGTTGTATTGGTGGCAATCGACGAAGAGGGAAAACCTGTGCCTGTGCCTGGTTTACTTATTCAAAATGAAGAACAAAGAATCGAATGGGAAGCAGGGGAAAAACGTAGAGAGTTCATAAAACGTCGCCGAGCAGAGGATTTTTGATAAACATATCAAGAGGGTATTGTTTTTCAAATAAACTTATGTTATAGTTTCTCCTGGTAGTTTTCTGTGACTTGCGCTTGCTGATTTGCATATGCTTAGTTGCGCTACTTAGGGGTATAGCTCAGTTGGTAGAGCACTGGTCTCCAAAACCAGGTGCCGAGGGTTCAAGTCCTTCTGCCCCTGCCATAACGAAAAGCATTGCAACCACTAGAATTGCGGTGCTTTTTTTGTGCGAAAATACAGCGAAACACCTTTACACTTACCATAACTAGATTTATATTATAGTTCTGTTTTCGCAAGAATCATTGCGACGAAGCTATCCAGACGATGGACCAATGTGTTACTTTGTTATAAGTGCAAAGTATTAAATCGAGCATTGTAAATATATTAAACATAGGAAGTGACAATATGACAAACTTCATAGATAAGCTGTATATTTCCACAGTAGCGGAAAACGCAGCCGAGCTGGCGAAAAAACACGGCTTGGGATTGGAAATTGCAGAGTTTTGTACGGCATATAATATGGACAATGACTTTGAGACATGGGATTTACTTGTTCGAGAGCATATGAAAAAGACTAATCGATTTACATTTCATGCTCCGCTCAATGAACTATGCCCAGCTGCCATAGACCCTATGATTGTGGAAGTCGCCATGAAACGATTTAATCAAGCCTATGAGCTTATGAGGGGATATGGTATCAACACGATGATTGTCCACTCTGGTAATTTACCTATCTTATATAATATTAATTGGTTCATTGAACACTCTATACCCTTTTGGAAAGAGTTTCTATCAGACAAGCCAGAGGATTTGCGCCTATGTATCGAAAACCTTTTTGAAACAGGACCCAGCCCGATTGTTGACATAGTAAATGCAGTAAATGACGAACGCTTTCGCCTGTGCCTGGACTTGGGACATGCTGAAATTTTCCGAGAAGATATTACCCTTTTACAATGGACGAATGATGTGGCGCATCTTGTCTCCCATGTCCATTTGCACAACAACGACGGAATAAACGACAGCCACAGTGCAGCAAATGACGGAATAATCGACCTCGCTCCTATTATAAAAACGCTGACAGACAAAGCTCCCCAAGCAACCTATACCATAGAATCCATAGACGCAGAATCGACGATAAAATGGCTAATAGATGAAAACTTTATATAATTGTGTATAAGCATAATGTGTGATATTATCTTTGATAGTGAGTTTATTTAGTGTAATTGAAAAAGATACCGCATGTGTAACAGAAAGGAAAAATTTATTATGAGTGAAATAACGAATGTATATAGGCAGGATGTAGGACCTTTACGATTTATTGGAAAAAAATATGGCGATGTAGACCGAGTTGATGGGGCATTTTCAAATAAATGGGAAGAATGGTTTGCGAATGCTTGGTTTGAGGAGCTTGAAAAGATACTTGGAGAAAAGCTAATTGAGGATTACGCAGATAACGATGCATACATTGGACTAATGAGGCATAAAGAGGGAGAAGCCTTTGAATATTGGATTGGTATGTTTATGCCACCAAATACTGCTGTACCAGAAGGATTCGAATTTTCGGATTTTCCAGAAAGCTCACTGGGCGTTTGCTGGGTATATGGAAATGAAGGAGAAGTGTATATGCAAGAGGCTAGATGCGCGAAAAAACTTGAAGAAGAAGGTTATGAATTAATAGCCGATGAGCAAGGAGCAATTTGGTTCTTTGAACGATACGGCTGCCCTCGTTTCACAGAACCAGACGAAAAAGGCAATGTAACACTTGATATTTGCCACTACATAAAACCATAACATAAAGCCGTTTGAATAATACTATTCCATTGGGAGGTGCAGTATGAAAAAAATGCCGGTTGGTATACAGAGTTTTCGCAAAATACTCGAGGACGATTGTATATACATTGATAAAACTCAGCATATATACAATTTAATACATGGTGCAAGCAATTATTTCCTCTCACGACCGCGAAGATTCGGAAAATCCCTTTTGTTAGATACAATCGGCGAAGCATTCAGTGGAGACAAAGAACTCTTCAAAGGCTTGTGGATATATGATTCGGATTTCGATTTCAAAAAGCATCCGGTTATAAAGATTGATCTGAGTAGAATTGCTACTGAAACTCCAGAGATATTCAAGGAATCGCTTTTATCGGATATAATAAGACTCTATCTACAAGAAAGTATTGAAATAAAAGATAAAACTCCATCTGACGCTTTTATCACGTTAATAAATGAGCTTTATAAAAAATACAATGAACGTGTTGTTGTCCTCATCGATGAGTATGACAAACCAATATTAGACAACATGAATGATGTCGAAGTGGCGGAAGCTAACCGAGAAGTACTAAGAAGGTTTTACGGAGTACTAAAACCAATGGATCCATACTTGAGGTTTGTGTTTATCACTGGAGTGTCACGCTTTACGAAAACTTCGATTTTTTCTGAGTTAAATAATCTGACAGACATCACATTGGCTGATAAATACGCCGATATATGCGGTATACCCGTGGAGAGCCTCGAACAGCATTTCAGCGAGCATATTAAGCATCTTTCAACGCTGGATAATTTTAGGCATTACGACAGTATATCCGATGTTATTTTACGTTGGTACGATGGTTATTCATGGGATGGAAAAAGAAAAATGCTCAACCCGTTTTCCCTCCTGTGTCTATTTGAACTCAAACAAATCGAGAGTTTTTGGTATACGAGCGGATCACCGAAATTTTTCATTGAGATCATTAAAAATAAACCAGAATCGTTCATGAAACTAAAAAACATGGAAATCAGCAGTCGGGTGCTGGAAACCTTTGACATAAACAAAATGGAGCTTGAACCTCTCTTGTTCCAAACAGGGTATCTTACTGTTAAGGAAGTAATATTCCAAGATGGTCCCTCGGTGTACCGTCTAGATATTCCAAATCTGGAAGTCAGGGAAGCGTTCACCATGCAACTATTATCCGAATTAACCGAAAGCGGAGAAACCTTGGCAGATATTTCATACAGAGGAATGAAAGATGCATTACAGCTAGGTGAATTGACGAAAATGCTGGAATTGTTGCGTAGCCTTTTCGCATCGATTCCATATGAACTCCATGTAAAAGCAGAAGCATATTATCATTCAATTTTCTATGTGGTGATGACTCTCCTTGGCTTTGATATGGATGTTGAAGTTTCCACATCCAGGGGAAGAATCGATGCTGTACTGGAGCTTGATGATAAAGTTTATGTAATAGAGCTTAAATACGAAGACTGTCCAAGAGACGCTAGCAACGAGACAAAACGAGGGTTATTTGACAAGGCTCTTATGGAAGCAATGGAACAGATTAATAACAAGGGTTACGCTGACAAATTTCAAAGCAGCGGGAAAGAGATTTACAAAGCCGCTTTTGCATTTCTAGGAAGGGACGAAATCGAAATGCTGGTAGAGTAAAGGTGATATGTCCACAATCGGACGCAGGAAAGCTACACTCGCATATATAAATACTCCATCGCTTTTCACAAGAAAACCTGCGAAGTCGCGATGGAGGTAGCATGAATATATTGCAGTCACCCGTTAATCTTGGAAAACAGCAACTACGTGGAGAGTAGCGCAGAGACGAAGCATTAGTCTTGCTTTTTTGTTGCCTTTTTATATCGGATTAAATACTTGATGCAATGAGCAGTGTTACCTACTGCAAGCACTAAAAAGGTGAAGCTACGAATATCATCGCGTATGGTGAAATATGCTAGAAATCCTATACAAAATAATGTAAGTACAAGATAAAAAATGAAGTTGCCTTTTGCATTTTTAGCATCCATACTCATATACCTTCATATTAATAGTCCAAAATTTTATATGTATCGTAATAAATCTATCATGGATTGAAATAAAGTGTAAGCTATTGTTCCATTTATGAGCAGTGATTGGTATACCATTCGTATGTGTTTTGGTTTGAGTGGTTTTTTTCCCACAATATACTTCAAGGGGAGCATATAATTGTTAGGCTTAGTGATTATTTTATTGCCTATGTAACGCTCTCAGCTGCTCTTGTACTATGATGGTTTCCGCTAGCAAACCTGCTATGTTTGATATGTGCTGGTAACTGTCGATTGTCAACTCCTCGCCTTTGTGAGATTTTAGCCATTTATCTAGGACTTGGTATCCGCCGATTCGGTAGTTCCAGACATCCTCGCTTATGCCGAGGATTTTCTTTTTTGGGTTGATGTTTAGCACTCCGTCTTTATATTTTATGACACCGATTTCCATGTTTTCCGGAGTGTTCGGCTCTATTGTCAGCTCCGAAGGGATTTTGATTTGCATCAGGTGCAGCTTTCGCAGTCGCTCCCCTGCTGCTACATATGCATGGAACATTTCTTCGCTTACAAAAAAGTCATCGGGATTGTCTTTGTCTGCTTGGCGGTTAATTATCGGCACTCTTGGGAAGTCTCGTTTGAGAAATTCATTGAAGCGTTTACGGTACACGGGGTCATACAGTATGCCGTATATGTAGTCGAATACATCATTGGGTTTGGGCTTTTCGTTTAAATACTCTGTGAGTTGCGTCAGCACATTGGGGTCGAAGTTTGCTGTCCATGTATCGTCTGTTTCGTTGTGAAGATAAAGGGGAGCAACATAGCTGTATGTTGATGACAAAGTTGATAACGCACTTTGGTCGATAATTGCATCAGTAATAAATATCATTGCGTAATCTAAGGCAATCGGAGATGTACGTGCAAACACCAATCCTATATTTTGGCCAATTGGGCTTGTTGGTGTTTGTATGAAGTGTCCGATTGTTTTCTTTTCACGGGGACGAAAAACCCAACCACAGGATATGCCTGAATAGTATGTCCAACGCTTATCAAAAGGCCTATATAATAATTGGGTAATTTGACCACCTGAAGAAAGGATATCATTTTGAATAGACTGAGCTGATTGTCCAGTACTATATTTTTTCCAAAGATCATCTATTGGTTTATCAGTTGTCGCGTTTTTTACTATCTCAATTCGTTTTATTAGTTCATCTTTTGTTCCTGTAACGGCAGCGGTATCGTTGTTTGTCTGTATTCCAGATACATATGTGGTAAAAAGATCAACCATACTAATACCGTTTTCATATATTTCGTTATCTTTATTGTTAGTTGGTATTAAATAAGCCATTTTTGAATCTGGAATTAATTCGATAAAATTCAAATCGGTATCTTTCAATTGCTGGAATTTATGTTCTCTTGTACCCCATAAATCACAATGAAAAACTTTCGCCCATTCTTTGCTAGTGGTAGTTTTGACACCGATAAAGAGGGAGACACCTTGCATTATATCGAATATATTTTCATCTTTTGAGCCATCAGGGCTTGTTTCTTTTTTATTTGAATTACCGTGCAAATCAATTATATAGATTTTGTTGAAAGTCCGAAGCAAACTGGCCCTCATTCCACGAAAAGTTGGACTTTGCAAATAACTGTTGTCTGATACAAACGCAACTATTCCATCGTTGTTACTTTCGACAATTTGTTCTGCGAACCGAAAAAAGTAAACATAATCATTATTCAAGCCATGTTTGCGTTCGCCGAAACTTGCTATGCCATCAGTTTCTGTTTTATAAATAGAAATATCGCTTGGATTTTTTGAGTCTCTTAAATACGGTGGGTTTCCTATTATCACCTTTATAGGTCTGCGGGTTTTCCAAGTGTCTGCGTAATAAGCTTCATCGCTTATTGCAGCCGAAAAGTCGAACAATGTCATTTGCTCATTTCTCTCAAGGCTTGAGTGGGGTGGTGCCAGGGTGTTGGTGAGGAATATATTTGTCGGCAGCTGGGTTTCCGATGCTTCGCCGAGGGTTTCATCGATTGTGCGACGGATTTTCAAGTGAGCCACCACATAGCTAGTCATCATAATTTCAAAGCCAATCAAGCGTGACAATAAGCCGTTTTCGCTTTGTATATAACTTTTATAAAATGCTTCCCTCGATCCTGAGAAATACGTTTCCTTTATATATTTTATGATTTCCGCTCCGAATGAGCCTGTTCCACAGGCTGGGTCAAGGATAGCAACACGGGGAACGCTTACTTCCTTTGTATCTGCATATCTGTTGTTACCTATCCTATATTGCTCGGAAGGAACTGTAATATTCAATTGCTCGTTGTTGGACAAACCTCCCTCAATGCCAAAATCCTCTATCAGAATACGGTCTACCGTTGAAACTAAATATCTCACCACAGGGGTCGGTGTGTAGAACACCCCAAGGGATTTTCGCAACGCAGGGTCATAATATGTGAGAAATTCTTCGTAAAAATGTATAATAGTGTCTTCATGCTCATCTTGTTCCAGTAAATCCGATATTATGCAAATTCTATATAAATCGCAGAGCTTATCGATAACAGCTTCCAGGGTGGGGTGCTTTTTACCCGAACTGGCTATGTGCATGAAAAATTGCTTTAAGAGGGGAGATTCCTCTTGTAAATAGCCGATTGCCTCGTATCTGTCGAAGGTTTCCGGCTTTTTATCGTTATAGCGGGCGATGAACAGTCCATAGACAATCGTCTGGGCATACATATCAGCAAAGTCGCGGCTTGTCATCGCAGGACGCAAATCGTCCCTGATTCTACTATACAAACCATATAACTCTGGAAACATTGGCAAGGATGTTTGCCTTTCGTCCACTAGAGGATTCCCATTACCGTCGTCTTTAAGTATACCTGTTATAACACCTCGGATGGTTCTTGCATGCATTGCCATATACTCAGCAAGTTTGTTGGAGGATTTGATTTGTGCTGGGTCTCTTAGAATAAAGTCTTCGATTAGGGTGATAAATAGCTCAATGTTTTCATTGCGGAGTTCTAGCTCATCTCCGTTTTTCACCATTAGCTCCACGCCAGAATACATTTTTTCTTCACCAGAGCGCCAGAACTGCCAGATTAAATTATCTGTCAAAATTGCATTGCCGTAGCGATCAGCTTCCGTCTTTATCTGCTTTCGTGCTCTGGCATCAATGCCGTTTGCTTTCTTGATTTCAATTCCTGCAAAGGGCTCGGTCTCAGTCACATCGGTATCGCTGTGCCAGAGCTTTATATCGATGTTCTCCCCCACCTGACCGCTACGCTCACCGGACATATCCCGTGCCGAGCAGCCAAAATGCGTCAGCAAAACTATAATCGGCGCATTATATGAGGTTTCGATGTTCCCAAGCCGATATGCTTCACAGACGGATTTATAATATTCGAGTACGTGTTCGGTCATTGTATGCTCCATGTGAATAACAATATGAATGTGTTCTTGTTGTAATAAGATATGCTTCTTTTTTATTTATTCGTCTTTTATTATTGTAAGGTTAGTTGTTTGTCTTAGTTTGAATTTTGTATTGGCTATTCAGGTAATAAATTATATCGTATTCGTCCTTTTTTATTGTCATCGTTAAACATTACTTCAAATCCATTCTTTTCGTAAAAGTGCTTCAATTTCGCAAATATATGTTCGTCCACCCAAGATAGCTCTCCACTTATGTGAATTATATTCATATCATAGACAGTATTTAACTTTTTTGCTATTTTAATCAAATTCTGTAATAATATCTTTCCGTTCCCATTATTCTCACGAATTGCGAACATATCACTAATCCATATATAATGAGACTCGATTTCATAAGTTTCAGTATAATTATTACCTATATATCCTTCAAGCTTTGGTCGATTGCGTTGGTAGTTAGTACTATATAATTCGATAGACATATCATTTGATGTTATTCTTTCTGCAACGTACATAATATCGTCAAGCTCGTTTTTTTCGATGCCAATAATGCTATGATTACTAGTATCATCAAAAAGATTACTAAAAAAATCGTACTGTTTTATGAGTTTTTCATATTCTATTTGTTTACTTCTTGCGGCTGCTGATTCTTCGCGATTTCGTTTAATATCGTCTTTAAAAATCAAAGAGAAAAGCTTATATCGTATTAACGTTTTATTCATATTCCGTTTAGTCTCCTTCTAGGTGGAGAGAATCCACTTCCATGATTGTTTTGTTTATTGTATGCACTAAGGTCAGTATTGTCAACACACGGTAATTATAAAATGCTTAAAAGAGCAGAAAGGAAGCGAGACAAATTGGGAAATAAAATTATTGTACCGCTTCTATGTTAATACGAAACGCATATCATACAGATGGGAAATGGAATTTTCCCAATTTAAAGTAACAAGAAAGTCTCATCGATATAAGAATTGGGCCAATATTAGTTTAATTACGAGTACAAAAATATTTCAAAGGGGTTGTGACAACATGATAAATGGTAATGTCAATGAGTTTCTCGATACTCTATCAACTGGGCAAGAGCTTGTATTCGCTTATAAAAATCGTAAATTATTTCTACAAGGTTGGTACGAGAATGGAAAACACTTTATGGTTCTAGATCAATGGGAGTCTTCAATTATTCCCTTTGAGGGTTATATTTGGGAGGTGTCGGCTGATTCAATGTATGAGTGTGCCGAAGCATTTCTCGATGCACCTATTTTTGATGGAAAAAAGTTTTGGGAAGTGGAGAGACAGATAGAATGGCTTGATGGATAAATTGCATTATTATCACATTTCATGAAGCGACCTCTATCAAGCTGCGTGATTAATAAGAAATAACTATTGACAAATGATATAATCATGATTATAATGACCTTAAAGTCATATGACTTTGAGGTCATTATTGCTGTTGGGGTGGTGTATTTGCCAAAGCAGACTTTTTACAACTTGCCATATGAAAAACGCCAGATTATTGAACAGGCAGCTCTGGATGAATTTGCAAAATATGGCTTCGATGGCTCTAACATGAATAGAATTGTCAGTGGAGCTAAAATAGCCAAAGGTAGTTTTTATCAGTATTTTGATGACAAAAAGGATGTATTTTTCCATTTGATTGACACTTTGGTTAGCCAAAAAGTAAAAATCCTCGAACCTTTTTTTATATCGATACACGAAAAGAGTTTTACAGACAACTTTCGAGATATAATGAAAGCAGGTTTGGACTTTGCAGATTCAAATCCAAAGTATTACATGATTGGCGAGGATTTTGCTAAAAAGCAATCATATTTCATTGAAGAATTCGTAACTAAATATAATCCAATGGCTGTTGATATCTATATGCAATTATTAGAACAGGCTCAAAAAGATGGAGAATTATATGAAGGGATTAATCTTACTATGACTGCTTCTTTTATTAGCTCATTGGTAAATTCAGTCACATTGAATATAATTAGCAATTCTATGACGAAACAGCAAAGGGATACAGTTATAATGGAACTCATTGACTTCATTAGACGAGCTGTGCTGAAAGATATAGTGTAATATGACAACAAATTGACAAAAATCACAGCATTAATTGAACACAAATCCCGGTCGGCGGCAAATGCCGTGTCGAGTCTTGGCTTTAAGGGTGGGAAAGTCGGAAATACTCCGATTTTTCCACCCTTTGAGTATTTTGTGATACATCAAAAGGACAACAATGCTCTAAGACAGCCAAACTGAAAAGTTACAAAGGAGGAATATACAATGGCAGCATTAAGTCTTCAAACAGAAGGATTGACAAAAAACTTCGGTAAGTTTACCGCACTACGCAATGTAAACCTTGAAGTCAAAGAAGGTGAAGTATTTGGTTATATCGGTCCCAACGGAGCAGGAAAGACGACAACAATAAGAATACTACTGGGCATACTCCAAGCAACAGAAGGTGCAGTGAAGGTGTTTGGCAAAGATGCATGGAAAGACGCAGTGGAAATCCATAAAAGAATAGCATATGTACCAGGAGATGTGAATCTATGGCCCAATCTAACAGGCGGTGAAGTAATCGATTTGTTTGTCAATCTACGCGGAAAACATGACAAAGCCCGTCGTAGAAAACTACTGGATATGTTCGAGCTTGACCCAACAAAAAAATGTCGCACTTATTCAAAAGGGAATAGGCAAAAAGTCGCTCTGGTCGCCGCATTTACTTCAGATGCAGACCTCTTTATACTCGATGAACCAACAAGCGGCTTAGACCCTTTGATGGAACAGGTATTTCAAGATTGTATTTTAGAGCAAAAGAATATGGGAAAAGGTGTGTTTTTATCGAGTCACATACTCTCGGAAGTCGAGCGTTTGTGCGACAGGGTAGGCATTATTGCGGAGGGTCAAATAGTCGAAATAGGTACACTGTCCGAGCTTCGCCATCTTACAAGGATAACAATGAATATTGAAACACTAAAACCATTGGAAGGTCTGGAAGACTTGCATGGGGTACATGATATTCGGTTGAGACAAGGAGGAGTATCCTTCCAAGTCGATTCCGATGAAGTTGGCAGTATTGTTTCCCATATTGCGAAATATGATGTTGTGAAAATCGAAAGTATACCTCCCACTTTGGAAGAATTATTCATGCGACATTATAGAAAAAGAGAGGAAGTGTAGGTATGAATAAAAGTTTTACTAACACTGGCAAACTAGTGAAATTTATATTGAAGCGAGATAGGATTATTACTACAGTTTGGATTGTTGCTCTTGTGCTTTTTTCCATGGCTGTCGCACCAACTTTGGATAGTATGTTTTCTCAGCCGGAAGCACGTACACAATTTGGACAATCCTTTAACAATCCGGTAATGGTTGCTATGATGGGACCGGTATATGGTCTTGACAATTACACCACCGGAGTAATGTATGCTGGAACTATGCTTCTTTGGATACTGATTGCCGTTGCAATTATGAATATATTTTTTGTGGTTCGACATACAAGAGCAGATGAAGAGAGCGGTAGAGTGGAAGTCATTCGATCGTTGCCAACTGGACGCATTGCTATACTTCATGCTACGATGATATCATCGGGGATTATTAACACTATACTTGCGGTATTGCTTGGATTTGCTCTAGCTGTACTGGGTATAGAAGGCATGAAGTTAGCAGATTGCATATTGTATGGAGCGGTTGTTGGAGCTACTGGGCTTGTCTTTGCTTCCATAGCTGCAATATTTTCCCAATTATCATCAAACAAAAGCACAGCGAGCGGTTTATCTTTTCTCGCTGTGGGTGTATTTTATTTGATTAGAGCTGCTGGTGATGTGCAAGGCTCAGAATTGCTTTCGTGTATAAGCTCTTTGGGTTTGGCACAGCGTTCACAAGTGTTTGTGGAAAACAACATCATACCCATCATCATTTTGGAAGCAGAAGCAATCATAATCACTATTGCTGCATATATGCTCAATTCGTTGCGTGATATGGGTCAAGGATTCATCGCTCCTCGCCAAGGACGTGAAACAGCAGCGAAGAGTATGCTCTCACCCTTTGGCTTTTCATTACGACTGATGTATAAATCATTAATCATATGGATTGTCTTAATGTTCGTTCTTGGTGCTTCTTACGGTTCTGTCATTTCTGATATACCTACCTTCGTTGGTGACAGCCCAGAGTACTTGCAAGTGATAGGTGTTCCTGAAATGCTGCTAAACACAATGTCCGATAGTCAAAAAGCGCAGATTATCATTGATTATTTTGGGGTATTTGTCGTAATGATGATGACGCTGCTTGCTTTTGTTCCCGTTATGAACGCTTCTTTGAAACTCCGCTCTGAAGAACGGGAAGGTCGTCAGGAGCAGCTTATAGCAATGGCTGTGCCAAAGACGAGATACTTTGTTAGTTATATAATTCTAGCATTTATAATCAGCATTTTAGCGCAGCTGTCAACGGCTTATGGACTATATATCTCCACTTCGATGACAGGAAGCGGACTTTTTACATTAGACGGATTAATTAAATCATTTCTTGTATATTTACCTGCAATATGGGTAATGATTGGCTTCGTGGTTTTTATGACGGGTGCGTTTCCTAAAGCAACAGGAGCTGTCTGGGGTTTTTATGGAGTGATATTTGTCGTAGCTTTTCTAGGTGGTATGCCTGATTTATTACCTAAATGGTTCCAAAACATTTCACCAATGCAATACATCCCAAAGCTACCAATGGATACCTTTGAGTTCACTCCTTTGATTATATTGACAATAATCGCCTCTGCATTAATAGGAATCGGCTTAGCCTATTTCAAAAAACGCGATTTATATATCGCCTAGACACAAATGAACGGTGGGGACGGTACTTTTGTTCAAATTTGAACAAAAGTACCGTCCCTACCGTTCATTCGCATGGTATTACCATGATTTATTCATTTATGTCAGTTTCAATATCTCATCGCTTGCTTCGACGCAGCCGTTGCCTATGGGGACGGGGTCTTGGGCGTACATTCCGTGGAAATCGCTGCCGCTTGTGATAAATAGCTTGTATCCATCGGCGATTGCCAGTAAAGCAGATTTATCTATATCGCTGTGACCAGGGTGATAGACCTCAATTCCATCGAGACCTGCAGCAGCCAATGATGGGATACATGCCCAGTTTTTATAATATGCGGGATGTGCCAATACAGCAAGCCCGCCTGCTTCTTTGACAGCAGAGATGGCATCGATTGGGTCAGGGTATTCGAAGGGGAAATAAGCGGGACCATCTTTGCTGAACCACTCGGTGTATTGCTCGTTTAATACACCTTTTAAATACCCTCTCTCAAAAAGTGCGTGCATTATATGTGGACGATAAATAATGCAACCCTTGCTGTAGCGTAGCACTTCATCAACAGTGATAGCATAGCCCATTTCTATGACTTTTTCCGTCATATTGATTCCAGCCTTTGCTCTGCTTTCGTTGGTTGCAGCACAAAAATCCTCGAGGAGATCGTCTTTATCGTATCCATATCCTAAAATGTGGACGGATACGTTTTCTTTTTTATCAAAGGCAGTTATTTCAATACCCTTGACATAGGAGATACCTTCCTGAGACGCTTTTTCCTTAAACTCATTTTGGCATCTGACGGTATCGTGGTCTGTGATGCTGAAAAGCTCCACGCTGCCACGATTTGCTTGAATAATTATGTCCTCCACAGATAGTGTGCTGTCAGACATGCTTGAATGTATGTGTAGATCAGCTTTCATGCTACCAACTCCAGATTTTTCGTCACGACATGATAGCTCTTATCTGCGATGACACGCATAGCTTCATAATCGTGAAAGGCACCCAGTATCATTGAACCCTGTTCTTTAAGTTCAATTATAAGGTCTAAAACATTTCTCTTTGAGACAGGATCCAAAGAAGCCGTGGGTTCGTCCAGTAGGACAAGGCGCGGCATTGTTATTATTCCATATATTATATTTAGTCTTTGCTTTTCTCCACCGCTGAAAGTGGAAGGGTACATATTCCAAAGGCTCTCCGGTATACCCACTTTGCTCAATAGCTCTTTTGCTCGCTTTGCAGAATCATTGCTGCTCCATCCTCTGTTTATTAGTGGTTGCGATAATACATCAACAGCAGCGATTCGTGGGATAACATGGAAAAACTGAGAAACATAGCCAAATTCCCTTGTCCGAAGATGGCGCATGGTTTGCAAGTCTATATTAGCAAGGTCGTGTTCGCTTCCATTTGCGTCAGTATAATAAATGTTTCCGACCGTTGTCAAGTAAGTGCCATAAATGCATTTTAGCAAAGAGGACTTGCCAGAACCACTGGGTCCGATGAGGGCCACCACTTGACCGGGTTCCACAGATAGATTAACAGAATCTAAGCATGTAATAGTCTTCTCAGCACCAACGTGCATATTAAATGTTTTTGATAGATTGTTGACAATTAGCATATTATATAACTCCTTTGTAAGATGCTTCTCAGTAGTGTAGCGCAGACGCTCTGTGCTGCACTACTGAGTTGTTACATCACATTATATCAATGAATGAACAAGTGTTTGTGTGAACCAATGTTGGGGGTCTTCTAATATCTGGTCGGTGAAACCGTGCTCCACTATTTGCCCATCAAGCATGACTACGGTTCTGTCGGAGAGCATCCTAATTACCGCCAAATCGTGGCTCACCACTATGACGGATATGTTCAATTGCTTTTGCACCATCCGAATCAAGTCCAAAACTTTCGCTTGCACGGAAAGGTCGAGACCCGTAGTAACTTCGTCAAGTAATAAAACAGGCGGGTTGTTTGCAATAGCTTTTGAAATCTGCACCCTTTGCTGCATGCCACCGGAAAAGTTTCTCGGTGGCTCTTTTACTCTGTTTAAGGGAATCTCCATGTGATCTAGCAGCTGGGCGGTGCGCTCCTGCATTGCTGCAACATTCCTATGCCCCGCTGCAATGAGTTTTTGAGCAACATTGCCACCGCTGGAATAGTTCATTAGCAAACCCATCACTGGATTTTGGTAAACCATTCCCAATAAATTGTTTCTAATAGCCCTTTGCTGCTGGCTGGAAACGGAAAAAATATCAGTTTCGCCATTATTATATGCAGCCAAATAGGCACTACCTTTTGTTGGTATGATATCGAAGTAAAGAGCTTTCATCAAAGTTGTTTTCCCAGAGCCGGATTCACCGACAACACCAAGGATTTCTGAATCATATAGCTCTAGAGATATATCTCTGACTGCACATACTGCCATGCAATGGGGGCAACGATTCTTTTCCAGTGGATTGTTTGAGTCTCTACAATAATCGCAGCCTTTCCCATATACTACAGACAGCTCATTGACTTTCATTATTTGATCCATCGAAGTCACTCCTTTAAATCTGTTTCGCCGCGGCGTTTTTGGCGCAGAAGCCGGAATCTGAACACTGGTAATGTCTTTCGCCGGTTTCCGAGTCGAATATTTCATCGAAATATACATTTTCAGCTCCGCATATTCTGCATACGCGTTCCTCTACGTTTTCCAGTTCAAAGGGGAAATCGTCGAAATCTAAAGGCACTACGCTGGTATGAGGAGGAACGGCATATATCATCTTTTCCCGTCCAGCACCGAATAGATATAAACAATCGGCATCGTCAAGACCAAGGGTATCATATCTGGGTATGGGGCTTGGTGCCATGACATACCTGCCATCTACCAAAACTGGATAGCCAGCACCCATCGTGATTTTGCCGTATCTTACGATTTGCTCATATAGCAAAAGCCAAGCTGCGCTGTACTCGGTATCACCATGCATCTGCCTTGCTTTTAATACGCTTCTTTCAACAGAGCGGAGGGGTTCGGGATTCGGAACCTGGAGCACTAGAACATGATTTTCTCCCAGCTTTTCTTCAGGAATCCTGTGCCTGGATTGGATAATCGTTGCTTTTTGCGTATCCGTAGTCTGCTCCACTCCGGTGCATCTGGAAACGAATTTCTTTATGCTGATGGCATTAACGCTATCATCGTTACCTTGGTCTATGACTTTGAGGATATCATCGGGACCTATTATGGATAAAGTAATCTGTAATCCGCCTGTTCCCCAACCCCTTCCAATGGGTAGCTCCCTTGAGCCAAAGGGTATCTGGCAGCCGGGAATAGTGATTGCTTTTATAATTGCCCTTCTAATTTCTCGCTTTGAGCCTTCATCAAGGAAAGCGAAGTTGTAATCATTTTCATTCATCTGATATGCACAGCTCCTCTCCATATTCGCTTGTTGCATTTGAACCGTTAATTTGATTCTCGCGGCGGATTTTTCTAATATTATCAAGCCTGGATTGATATGTTACATAATGGGGGAGCTTGAGGTGGGAGATAAAGCCGGACATTTCCAAGGGCTCGCCATGAAGAAGAACGAATTCCTCATCATTGGGAGGATTGCTGGGGTCGGGGTTGTTTAATGCACAATCCAGTATTGACATGGCTATTGCTCTAGTCTCGGCGCGACCAAAAACCAACCCGTAGCCAATGGCTATACCCAAGCCATCATGGGCCCCACTGGTGCTTATGTGGCTGCCTATATATGCTTCCACCTCGGTAAAAAGGATCTCCCCCAGCACCATGCTCTCATCTGTATCAAGGGGGTACGCTATTTCAATTTCCATGTAACCGCAACGAAGCTCGCCAATTGTTGGATGGGCAGATGCTCCATATCCTCTCATCCCTGAGTAGGCAACACCGCTTATAAATCCTGTATCAGCTCGAAACAGCGTCTGGAGCTTGACGCTTCTTGATGCTGGGAACATAAATTTTTCTTGGGTGATGTCTTCCGGCTCGGTATTGTCTTTTTCATAATCGGCTATCAAGTTTTCTTCCCTGAGTAAATCGGATACTCGAGCTGCTTTCATGGGAGTGGAAAGCCTTTCAATATTACCGAGAAACTCGTCTTTGAAGGCTTCAAGCTCTTCTTCATTTTCGCTGAGTAAATCGAAATTAATAAGTCTGTGTGTGTAGTCGTAAGTTGGACCGAGAATCTGACCCAGGGGGATGTCTTTGAAGGCAGATGATATTCTACGAGTCAGACGCATTTCTCTACAGTCCAGTTCCAGGGAAGTGTGAGAGCGGGTGAGAGTCGAGCGGTATGCTCGCATTAGGAAAACCGCTTCTTCCAAGCTGCCTTCGTTCTGTTTCAATGAAATGGCTGCATAAAGGGGAGCGTAGAAGCCCGCTTCACACATAACTCTATCGACCAATTGCTTCATTCTAGAAGTGATGACCTCGGTTTCGAGGCTGTTTTTGCCTTCGCTTCTGGAGAGTTTCAGAAGCTCAATGGATTTTTCAATTGCGGCTTCGCCGCCTTTGACTGCTACATATGCCATTTATGACACTCCTTATGCATTAGTTATTACAGCAACATGGCGGCCCAGGGCACAAATGTCTCCTTGTTGGCTGGCAAATAATAAATCAATACCCTTAGGGTACTCAATCTCCAATTGACGAACAGAAAATATGCATTTTGCTACATCGTGGCTAATCAGAAATGATTCTTGACCATTGATACCAGGTCCTTGTGCAGTGATGGCTACATCGCCAACGATTTGCGGAATCCGAATAATGACAGTGGCACCCAAATGTGGATCCACCAAGGTGCCTTGGGATATTTCTTCCCATCGGTCAAATTCATTGGGATTTTCCATGATAACGAAATCTGCAATCTCAATTGCACAAGGGATTGCATATGTTAGTTCCTTGAGCTGAGCGGAAAGCTGCACATTGTCGTGTACATAAAATCCGACGCAATTGTCGAGGAAAATTCCACTAAGCTCCATTAATATCGCATTTTGTCCTTGGGTCAGCGGGTTTTTTGATGCAGCTTCTTTAATATTATATATGCGTAATGGATGGGCAAAGGCATTCATAGTTTCCCGAAAGATGCTTTGGGCAGACAAGCTGCTGTCGTACTCCATTGGACTGTCATCTATCATTGCGGTGCTGTTTTCACAATTGCTCATATTATTCTTCCTCCTCCATTATTGTGAAATTCACCTTCGTGGACATGGTTAAGCCAGCCTCGAGGGCTTGCTTGTATTCAATGGCTTTTTCCCATTTTTCAATGGATTCCATTATAAGGCTTTTTTCGGGTAAATCAGCGTTCATAACAGCATCGATGACTGCCATGGCATATGCCTTTTCCGTATCGTCTCCCAGACAAGCGGCAAAGCCTTTAACACCGCCGATGCTTACCATACATTCGCAAGCAAGGGCTTCTCCTGCATAAAACAAGCTGTTTTGGGCACTTTCCCTAAATTTCATCATGACAAGCATTTTTTGGGGCTTTTTCAAGGTTTGGACAGCATGGGTATCACCCAGCTGTCTTCCCAACTCAATAATCTCATCTCTATCTGTGAGATTCATGGCACGAAATAATTTTTGTTTTTTCATTACATACTCCTTGCTATTCTTGGTAAGGATATTTGTGAATATTTCAAAGTAGAAACGATGTTTCCATTTGTTATAGCTGTAACCAGTCTAGGCGGTTTGCAATTTTCATCGACTAGTATCAAGTCTGCTGCTTTACCAATTTCAATAGAGCCAGTTCTCGTATCGATTCCCACAGCCTTCGCTGGTGCCAAGGTGACAAGATTCACGCAATCATGTAGAGGGAGTCCAAATTGCATATGGAGTTTGAATACAGCTTGAAGCATTGCCGGAGGATAATAATCTGAACAAAGCGTAGTGATACTGCCATCCACCACTCCTTCAGAAGCAGATAAATTCCCAGATGTGGATTTACCGAGCATAACATTGGGAGCTCCTCCGAGGGTTGCAAGTCCCGCTTCTTTCGCATAGCGAGCGACTTCGAGTTCAACAGGGAATTCACTAATGGTGGCATGGAGAGAGTCCTTCACAAAGTCGATTTTATCTACACTATCGTCATCATGGGAAGCTATTGATATCCCCTTACTTTTTGCGAAATCTGCGATTTTTTCCAGCTCTTCCTTTGGTATCTTTGGGGTTTCCATACGCTGTCTTAAACGTTCTTCGATTTCTTCATCGCTCATAGTAGGATTGTTCCTTAGCAAATTAGCTTTTTGCCTATCTAAGTCCCTGTATTGACCTTGCCCAGGGGTGTGGTCCATGAAAGAAAGCAGGGAAACATGGGTGTCTTCAAGGATTTCCATCAAGCCTGGTATAGCGTCGAAATTGGTTATATCGAAACGTATATGGAGAAAATGAGAAATAAGGCATTCTGAGTTATTTAGATTTGTTATACTCTCGATAAGCTCAGGAAAAACCTCGCCGCGCGCGGCTTTCGTTCCCCCACGCCACAAGGAAAGAGAATGGTACATTGAAGTTATGCCATTGTTTACAAGCTGCTTTTCTTGCTCGTGGAGAGCCAATGATACATCCATTACTGCGCCAGTACGAGGTTCTATGACCTGTTCAATGTGGTCGGAATGTATGTCGATAATACCAGGGAGGAGATACATACCCTCGGCATCTATAAAGGTATCTCCCCGGGCACTGCCACATATGTCGGTTATGCAACCATTTTCTATTGTCAAAGAAGCATCTTTGATGATTTCATTTGGTAAAACTATATTCGCGTTTACTATACTATAATGCATTATCATACCTCACACACTTAGTCTTTTCTTTAATGCGTTAAATGATATTTCAAAAAAATACGTGAATGCAACAACAAGAATAATAGCTGCCCAGGCTCTTCCATATTTATAGCTGCCAAAGGAAGACGATATTATGAAGCCTATACCTCCGGCACCTACCATGCCAAGGATAGAGGCACCTTGGAAATTAGTTTCGAAGTTCACAGTCAGCCAAGCGATTAGCATAGTCAGAGCAGATGGAAGTACGGCTGAAAAGAACACTTTTATCCTATTTGAGCCTGTTGATGCAAGTGCTTCCAATGTTCCATCGTCCACTTCCTCGAAGGAATGGGCAAATGACCTGGCGAAAAAAGCCATAGAATGTATGCATATACCATATATGGCGGGTATCGGACCTATACCTAAGCATACCAATATTAGTAGTACCCAAATGAAGTTAGGCACAGCACGGATAAAAGTGAACATAGCCGCTAAAATAGGAGGAAGAAATTTGTATGGGGTGATGTTTTTTGCCATGAAGACAGCAAGGAATATGCCAAGTATCGCACTATAAATGGTGCTGAGAATAGCTACGCAGAGAGTTTCGTAAAAATAAGGTAGCACCAAGTCCACTTCGCTTAAATCTAAAGTCATAATAAAGGACAATGATCTACCCATGTTGCCAATACGCGACAGAAGTTTCAGCCAGTCAAAGGGCATTGCGATTAGCAATGCAATGCATAACAAGGTGAAAAAAATCAAAAACAGGCTAAAAGGTCTCGTGTGCTTTGGGTTGCCGATTCTAATTTTACCTTTTGAGTTTATAACTAGGCTTGGACGTTCGTCAACGACTGCACTCATACCAGCACCTTCTTTCTCAAATAGTCGGTTACCAAACTCACCAAGATAGTTGTGGCAGCCATTATCAATATAATACCGAAAGCAGTTTTGTATCTAAAGACAGAGAGATATGAGCTGAGGATTAAGCCTATACCGCCTCCGCCAAGAGCTCCAACAACGCCCGCTGCTCTTATATTGATTTCAGCTGAATAAAGAAGCCAAGATACAAAACCGGGGATTGATGCAGGGATAACGCATTGAAAGAGCTTTTTAAGATACCCTGCTCCAACGCTGTCTAATGCTTCCATGCTTTCTTTACCAACTTCATCGACCACTTCGGCGAACATTCTTGTTAAACGTCCGGTTGTGTTGAAGAGAAGTGCAACCATACCGATTGTAGTACCTATTCCGAAGGTCATTCGGAAGATAAAGAGCCAAATTGTGTTGGGGATATTTCTTTGCATCGAGGCAAATCCACGGACAATTTTTACAGTTGAAGGATGGGGAGCTGTTTGGTATGATGCGAAAAAACAGAGGCAAAAGGCGATTATTCCACCGAAAAATGTTGAAATCATGGACATGGCTATTGTCTGGAGCAAAGCATCTCCAAGACCTAAAACACCTTTGAAGTTGGGTGGGGTTAGATCATTGACAACGAAATCAATGAAATTGCCGCCTTTGGCAAATATTATCACTGGATTGAAATTTGTCTGAATAGTAGCCAGAATAAAAGCTAGTAATACTATAACTATAATTATGTTGTAGAGTTTTTTTAGTTTTTTAACTTCCTCTGGAACCAGTATGTTGTTATGCTGACTGTTCATAGTTGAGCGATGCTTATTTTTTATTCTATCCAGTAGGTTCGTGGTATGCCTTTCGTGATTTGAAGGCTCATCGATACCAGTACCTTGGGATACTTTGTTATCAGTAGCCAACTGCGACAGCACCTCCAGAAACAGCAGCAAGCTCATACTCAGGATTAAGCTCATCGATATCATCGGTGCTGCCGTAGATTTCATTAATTTTATCGTTTGTCAAGTTAATAGGAGTATCATCAAAAACAAGCTTTCCCTCTCTCATGCCAATGATTCTGGTGGAGTACTCTTTTGCAAATTCCACTTGATGGAGGTTAATGAGGCAAGCAATACCCCTTTGCTTCGCTTGGTCTACGATGAGATCCATTATTGTTCTGCTGGTGATGGGGTCTAGGGAGGCTATTGGCTCGTCGCATAGGAGTAGCTTTGGTTCTTGCATTAATGCTCTTGCGATTGCAACGCGCTGCTTCTGACCTCCTGAGAGTTCACCTGCTCGTTTGTATATTTGATCTTCCAGCCCGATGCTTTTTAGTATTTCGTATGCTTTTTCTTTATCATCTTCGGGATAACGGCCAATGATTCCGTCAAAGGTCGAAATGCGACCTAGCACACCATGCATGACATTTTGGAAGACTGTAAGCCTATAAACAAGGTTAAAGTGTTGGAAGATGAAACCAATCTTGCATCTAGCTTCCAGTAGCTGCTTCTTGCTGATATCGTTACCGATTTCGATGCCATCAACCTTGATGCTACCGCCATTGTTCATGACTAATCTGTTGATGCATCGCATAATGGTCGACTTACCTGCTCCGCTGCGTCCTATGATGGTAACTATTTCTTCGTTTTCAATATTAAAACTAACATCATCCACAGCCTTAGTAAGACCATAGTACTTCTTTAAATTGGTAATTTCCAAAAGTGAATTTGTATTTGTCATTGCTTTGTTCTCCTTTAATTTTAGAATTAGGAAATAGGAACTATGAGTTAGGAGTTATTAGTTAGTTGTTATTTATCTCCTATGCTTTTATTCACATCCGATTCCTGAATTCACGCATCTAATGTTATATTGCTGATTTTAGTAAATCGTTACTAATTATTCATTATTCATTGTTAATTATTCATTAAATCAGTCGCTTATATCGTATTTGTCTCGAAGCTCCCTGATATAGTCGTACTCGCTATCCTCAACGGGCCAGTATCTGCTTTCACCGGTGGATGACCTAATATCCCAAAACTCTTGATCATCGAAATCTAAGAAGAAGTTTATTACCAACTCTTTAAGATCTTCAGGTAAGTCGCCTTTTATAGCAAGTGGGCTAGATGGGATGAGGGGAGATTGATGGATTACGCGGATTGCATCTTCATCAATGTGACCAGCGTTGATTTGCGCTTGAACTGTTGTGCCAGTTACTGCAGCTGCATCCACATCGCCGTGAAATACGCCTTGAGCGCTATTTGCATGGGTGCCGGTGAACATGACAGAGGTAAAGAACCTGCCGTTGATGTGCAAATCTTCGAATGTTAAGTCGGGGTCAGTATCGGTAAAATGGTTGAGCAGTTCGTTAGATGGTACGATATTGCCTGAAGTGGATTGAGGGTCAACAAAACCGAATGTGCGTCCCCTCAGGTCTTCTAAAGTATAGATGTCCGAATCAGCTCGTACGATGATTACCGAATAATAACCATGAGTGCCGTCAACTGAAGGAAGCGCAAAGCACTCGGCTCCTGCTCGGTCAGCTGCGTGTACATAGGCGAATGGTCCGAATGATCCAACCTGAGCATGACCTGTTCTCATGGCTTCTGTGAGTGCTGAGTAGTTGTCTGCATGATATTCTTCCACAGGAATCCCAAGGATCTCACTTAATGCTTCGTCAAAAATATTACGGGAATATGCGGTTTCTGGGTTGTCTTCTCCAGGTAGCAATACAATAACGAATTTTTCGAGCCCCCATTTATTATCTGATGCCTTTGAAGACGAGCAAGCAGATAATGTTGTTGCCATTAATACAATCACTGCAGTCGCCAATGCTTTATAGCGTATCTTTCTTGTCTTTTTCATTTTGTAACAATTCCTTTCGAGATTGTTTCTTTTTTTTGCCACCAAGCTATGCGCCACTAAGATTGTTAGCGTTTTATAGGCATTAGTTTGGCGAGTTATGCTTTTGTAAACTTTAGTGTATTATAATAACAATGAAGTAAAATTCGTAATCATCAATTGGTAATGATTTAGTAAAAAGAAAACCCGCGGTCTACCAATTAGGTAGCTTCCGCGGTTTTTGCATGAACAATGGGATTGAACAAGAGTCAATAAACACTAGAGTCAACAAACATATGGTTTTTTCCCATGTAGCGTGCTATAATCAAAATGTGGAAATAGCTAATGCCAAACACGCCATCAATCGTCAGTGGTGTTGCAATTAATGGTTTAAAACTGTGAATTGCGTTGGAGGTGCGAAACCGTGAAAAAACAAATAGAAGAAAAGGTGACAAAGTGAAATTCGATAGGTTTTAGGAGTAAATAATTGATGAAACAAAAGATTAGAATTTTTCCTTTTTTATTGTTACTTTGTTTGCTATGCCTTTTGGGAGCTTGCTCAAAAACGACGGCTCCTGAGGCTTCAGAGCAAAGTGGCGACATTGACTGGGCTTTCTACAATGAGCTTGCGGAAACATATGTCACGGCGATGGCTAACTCTGATTTTGACCAAGCATATGAAATGTTCGATGATACAATGAAGCTGTTAGTATCGGTCTCCGCCTTGGAAACTGAGATTTGGACACCTATAATCGAAGAAGCTGGTGCTTTCGAAGAGATTCTCAGTATAAGAAATGTACCCTACGATGGGTATTACATTTGCTTTACCATCTCGAGACATGAGGACAGCGGTGTCATTTTGCAAATAGTGTTTTCCGAAAAAGGGTTTGTTGCTGGTTTGTTTGTTAACGAGTATATCACGATTGAAGATAGAGAACTCATCAGCCATGATGGATTTACGGATTACCCTATTTTACTTGGTGATGGCACGGAATTTCCTATTTATGGGCTCTTGTCAATGCCCGATGACATTGTGGAAAAGATTCCTGCTGTTGTTTTGGTGCATGGTTCTGGTTCCCATGACATGGATGAGACGGTTTTTCTAAATAAGCCCTTTCGCGATATTGCTGAATATTTGGCAGCAAACGGGATTGCTGCAATCCGATATGACAAGCGAGCTTTCACACATGGATTGAAAATGCTCGAACTGTTTGGTAACGATATGACAATCTATGAGGAAACTATAGAAGATGCGATTTTAGCTGCCGAACTGCTCAAAGCCGATTATCGTATAGACCCAGACAGAGTTTTTATACTTGGACATAGCCTGGGTGGTATGCTTGCACCTCGCATCCACGCCCAAGGAGGTAGTTTCGCGGGAATAATTTCCCTGGCAGGTTCTCCCCGCTCTTTATTAGAAATCGCTTATGACCAGCAGCTGCTTATGCTCGAAGCCATGCCGGAAGGAGAAGAAAAAACCACAGCTTTAGCTGAGTTTGTACCTTATGATGAACAAATCGCAGCTTTAATGGATTTGTCGGAGGAAGAAGCTAAAACCACAGCAATTCTCGGAAATGCGTCCTTATATTATTTCCGAGAAATGGAAGAACATCCCGTATCTGATTACATTGAGAATATTCATGTGCCTTTCCTTATTTTACAAGGTGCAGATGATTTTCAAATATTCGCGGACATTGACTACGTCTTATGGCAAGAATTGCTTGCCGGACGTGATAATGTTACATATAAACTATATGAAGGATTAAACCATTTGTTCATGCCATCCATAGGAGCAAGCATAATGGAATTTCAAGATGAATACCTTATCGAAAGCCGCGTTGAAACACAGGTACTACAAGACATAGTAGAGTGGATTAAGGCAAACTGATATTGCAAGTACAGATAATGTTGTAAACAGTGGGGACGAGATTTTTGTTCAAATTTGAACAAAAGTACCGTCCCCACTGTTCATGGGAAGCACCTAGACAGATAATCCTATTTTGATTATATTTGACATCTCCTTATCAACGGTTGTACCCGTAAATCATGCTGTCAAACGGTTTATGGACAATCATAAATCGTTGTCAAAAAGCATTTCTTGTGTGACTACCTTTGTTTGTTGGTTTAGCTCGCTTCTAGGTGGAGTTCTTGTGAATAAATAAAAGAATCGTTCATTGTATTCAGAAAGTAAATGCTTTTTGTCATGGAGCTTTTCTGTTTCCGCTGAAATATTAATGCTTCCAGTCCATTTGCACTCACCGAGAATGATTTGTTTTTCGTTTCGATTCGCAACCACAACATCAAAATCAGCTTGCGACTTTGATATAGGGTCAGTTCCCCACCACGAGCCGAAGGCAGTTGCTGTAAATGGTAGTTTTCCTTTCCTGTTTGCGCGACGCATATATTGTAAACAAATATTCTCAAAGGGTGGCTTACCAATGTAGGTAGACAATCCCTCGCCAAATGCTAATGTATCAGCAATGAGATCACCACTCCCGCTTTCGATTTCCTGCTTATAGGGAAACACGAAACGGTACCAAAAATCGTAACAAAAATCCGCTATACGATAGATGCCTTTGCGACTGTTTTGCTGGTTTTCTCCAAAGGGATATATCTTTTGCACTATATGTAAATCCACAAGAGTTTGCAGATACTTGCTCACCTTTGGACTGTTTTCGTTTATCTTGGTGGCAATTTCATTTAGCTTTGAGGCTCCCCCAGCAATAGCAGATATGATGGAATTATACATTGCAGGCTCGCGAAGCTCCTGATGCAGCAGCATAAGGGGCTCGTTGAACAAATAGCCTGAAGTGTCAAAAAACAGACGCTTGATGTTATCCTCGAATGTTTCTCCTGCTTTGATTTGAGCCAAGTAGTGAGGTGTCCCGCCGACACAGGAGTATAATTTTATTTTATCTTCATCGCTGAAACCTGTTAGCATTTTTGCGGAATCATAATAGTCAAAACCCTCTAGCTTTATTTGAGCTGTCCGTCTGCCATACAATGGGCTTTTGTATCCAAGTACTTCATTCTCCATAAAACCTATTTGACTACCACAGAGAATCAAAAATAAGGAAGTCTCTTTCAGACTATGGTCTATCGCCGTCTGGAGAATAGATTTGAGTGCTCTATTTGCATTTACAGCATATGGAAATTCGTCGAAAGCCAAAACGAATTGGTGTTCTTTTGCTTTTTCCGAGAGGAACTCAAACGCACTTATCCAGCTATCGAAAGCTCCGGCAGATTCTGGTATACCAAAAAATTCATATACTCGCCTTGAGAGCTGTCTCAGATTCAGGCTGTCATTAACTTCCTGTGCAGTAAAAAATATCGAAGGTTTATCTGAGAGAAACTGAGAAATTAATGTTGTTTTTCCAACCCGCCTGCGTCCATACAGCACCACCATCTGAAAAGATCCTTCTAAATATAGCTTCTCAAGTGTTCTTAATTCTGCTTCTCTTCCAATGAACATAACACACCTCTTGTAAACATGATTATTATACTCGTGTTTACAAATTCTACCTTATATCGCAAAAACTGTCAAGTCTGAGCAGCATGAACACGGAGACTGTTCACCTGCTATTTATTGCCCCTATGTTCCGTTATATCTTCGCGATGATCCATAGTAACTACCATCACATCATCTATCAGTTCTTCAATAATCGTGTGCCAAATTACTTTGTCATTAGCCCACTCGATATCATCAATACGTGCTATTTCCGACTTGACCATCACAAATTCGCCGCTTCTGTATTCGTAATACCACTTTCCATATCCATTGTTGTAGCGGATATTGCTTGTTATTTGCTCACTCTCGCTTTCAATCCCTATCCATCATATATTTATAATGCTTCAAAAGTGTTTCTTTTATAAATTGTATTTACACATTTACTTTGTTGTGCTATTTAGTGGCTTTGCTGCGTTCGAACGACGTTTTTTCCTTCTTTTTCGCTCGAGTTGAAACATAACTTCTGAGCTTCGCGCCGATCAATATCTAGATTGAACAGCGGGGAGAAAATCAATAAACCTATGCAATAAATGACGAGAGGGAATTGAGGAATCTGACCAGATGAGCTTTTTTGAACACCCTTATTTAGACAAAGTGAATCAACTAAAAGTTGCGGACAATGCTGATGGAGGTTATAAAAGTGACTAGGGATAGCAAAACAAGAGTGGTGAACATTAACCAAATTTCCCTTTATGATTTTATTGATGAATCCTTACCTGACTCAATAATCCCCTCAGAACGATGGGATTCATTCCGCTTTATTGATTTATTTGCAGGAATTGGCGGAATTAGGCTGGGTTTTGAGAGTGTAGGTGGTAAATGCGTGTTTTCGTCTGAATGGGATAAACAGGCGTGCAAAACATATGAAGCGAATTTTGGAGAAATTCCAGCAGGAGATATAACGAAAATTGAAGCAAGTAGTATTCCCGATTTTGATGTATTGCTCGCAGGATTTCCTTGCCAACCATTCAGTATAATCGGTGATAAAGAAGGATTTAATCATGAGACACAGGGTACTCTTTTTTTTGACATAGAACGTATTTTAATGGAAAAGAAACCTTCTGCTTTTTTTGCTTGAGAATGTACGCAACTTAATTGCTCACGATAACGGAAACACTTTCAAAGTTATTATCAAGCATCTGGAGCAACTAGGCTATAATGTCTATTCAAAAGTCTTAAACGCTCTTGATTTTGGTGTCCCACAAAAACGAGAACGTATAATCATATGTGGATTTCTTGATAATGTAGATTTTCACTTTCCATTACCGATACCGGAGTATAAAAAGCAGACATTACTTGATGTTCTTGAACCGGATGATGAAGTTGATGATACATTATGGGTAAAAGAAAATATAAAGAATAGTAGAATCGAACGAATGAAAATCGAGCTTGAACGTCCGTATATTACTCATGAAAATGTGGCTGGGTCAGTTACACCGCATCATATTTCGTGCGCTCTGCGAGCAGGAGCTTCAGCAAATTATATTCTAATAAATAACGAACGACGCCCTTCTGCACGGGAGTTGCTAAGGTTACAAGGGTTTCCTGACACATATAAAATTGTTGTTCCCTACAGTAGTATAAAAAAACAAACAGGTAATAGTGTTGCTGTGCTGGTAATAAAAGCAGTCGCAAAAGAAATGATTAACGCATTGAAAAGAATCGAAAGACGAGGTAATTACGATGGCAAATAGGGAAATGGCGAAAGCAGCACTAGATAAAATAATAGCAAATGCAAGGGTGCATCTTTATAAGCCAATTCAAATTGCAGAAATACTACACTATGTACGAATGAATCCCGGTACTATTAATCTGAACAATGGGGACGGTTCTTTTGTTCATTTCAAAAATTAACAAAAGAACCGTCCCTACTGTTCAATGCCTTCAACATTGTCCTCATGAACTGATAACATAACATTGTGTAGATTTAACGTTTTGAATCCATAGGCAAGTATCAATTGAATTGCTTCGGCTCCATAACCCTTGTTCCGAAGCTCTTCTTCTCCAATAAAAATACCGATAAACGCATTGCGATTGAGATGATCAATATTGTGTATGCTAATGCTACCAATCATTACATCACCATCAAAGAGCACAATAGCATAACACTGCATGTCGCTAGGTGGTTCGTAAAGCCATTTCAAGTCATTTTTGGATGAGACCACCAAAGGATACTGACCAAAATTTTGAGCTACAGTTTCGTTCATCCATTTAATATAAATATCTGCATCATCAGCACTTACAGGCGATAGATACATGCGTTCCCCAACAATTTTCTTGTAATACTTCATTAAATCCTCCAGAGATGAATTGTTCTTGCCTAATTAGCGATTTATATCATACGTGCAGTATTAAGGTTTTTCATCCTCTCCCAGCGTGGATACGGGGAGATTATTTCAATCAGTCCAGATTTTATGTCGTATTATTTCCAAATACACAATCCTGTTAAGCGGAAGATTTAGCAATATATGGAGTCTTTCGCAGCACCCTGAACAAAAGAACCGTCCCCGGTGTTCACCCGCTGTTCATTTTGTTTGATAGGTCAGCAATGACTTAATTCATTAACAAATTCAATGCTGAATCGTAATAAAAAACTCCCTAACCCATTATATGGGCACAGAAGTAAAATCAGAATATGGTATTTTGTAATGATTTGGTAAAGAGTTTTCTACTGTTTGGTGTCGCTGAACCGTCTCCACTGTTTCTAGAGCTTCATTAATAATCTTCAGTGATACTTGCCTTATGCATTATATTAAAGTATAATAGGGTACGAAATAAAAAAGTTTCAACGTGAAAATCAATAAAATGATAGGAGCAGTTGCTTGGTTGAATTAAATGGGAAGCATTTTGAGTGGGACAGTGATAAAAACCTAGCAAATATCAATAAACACGGCGTTTCTTTCAAAGAAGCAGCAACAGTATTTTTCGATGACAATGCCATAATCATAGATGATGATGAACATTCACATTATGAAGACAGATTCATCATCATTGGGGAAAGTAAAAAGCTGCGCTTGATGGTTGTGTGCCATTGCTACCGTGAAGATGATACAGTTATCCGTATAATCTCTGCAAGGAAAGCTGTTACTGAGGAAATGGAACTTTATGAAGGAGAGTTATGAAAGAATACTATGATTTTTCGGCTGGGAAAAAGAACCCACATGCAGCCAAAATGAAAACAGAAGGCTATTCTATTACAATACATTACAGCCCTCATGATACCATTGACGATACTAAGGATATTATTCAAGCCTTGGTTGAGTTGATGTCAACAAGTGAAGCAAAGGAGTTGCTATTATATATCAAAGAGAATTACGATTTGCCTTGTTCACCCGATATATTTGACACTATAGATGAATCATAATAGATATTTTTTATCTATCCATCTTATTTGTATAGCAACAATCCAGAGGGACGGTTCTTCTATGCGATTTCATACAATTGAGAAAATCGCATAGGAGAACCGTCCCCAGCGTATACATTGCAGCTATTACTGGATTTTCTGAAATATATTGAATCTTTATAATGCCGTGATAGCTTCACGGCGTTGTTCCATATGTGTCTTTGTGTCAATACAATCAAGATTATCGGTGATAGACATAAATTCATCTTTTGTTAGTCCATATAGGATTTCATCGTGGTATTCACCATTGGCTTGCTGCGCTTCTTTTATTGTTGGCGGAAGCTCAACCTCATAATTTAACAATAGTCTTGCAGGAGTCTCAAAGCGGTTTACATAATGCAATTCCCAATCATCCTCCGCAACGCCACGCAGTCTTATCTTACTGCTTTGCCAAAAATAGCCTTCATAGTTGATTTCACGCATAATGACTCCTTTGATGGTGAATTGTATGTATTGAAGATGATATTCAATCCCTTGTTAGGTGTGTTAAGCCACATAGAGTAGACCTGCACATAATTTCTTGGCATGGTTATCCCATTTCAATAACGTAACTTAAATTGGAATAAAGCCAAGAGTATGAATTATTTTTGCAAAGCAAGCTGATAGGGCTAGTGGTCTGTGCGATTTCGCTATCACTTAATGCGCCTGTCTTCGCTAGCCATACATTCTACCATTGAACATTGTCCCTTGATTGTGCAGAGTATTCCACCTATTAGAGAGCAATCCCCAATAGCTATCCTCTTGATAAAACATAGCGTTCCATTCTTCGTCAGTGTATTCATTTGAAAAATACGAATCAGATTCGATCATCCCATCATAGAAGCGTTCGATGGTGATTTTCCAGACTTCAACTTCGACACCTAGTCCATCATCGCGCATTTCACCATATATCTCTGGTTCGGTTGTCAAGCGGTCGGTTTCTACGAATTCCCCGTTTATATATGAATACATCGCCCAGCTATGGGATGCTGCCCAATTACGCCATACACTCAATATTTTGCTATTGAGAACATCGTGAGATGGATTACTGATATGAGAGAAGCTCTCATTACGAACATATGTATCTCCTCTATTCAAATAGCAATCATATGTAACTAATCCTTGATTACCGAAATGACCTTGCATCACTAAAATGTCATTGTTACCGTCAAAATCCACATCAACAAGTATCAACCCAGCTGAAGCAGTAACATTGCGTCCATATACAGGATAGCTTTCAATAATATGGTAAACTCCATCTCTTTTTTCTGATATAAATACCTTTGCTACCAAGAAATTGTTTATTAACTCACCTTCTTCTTGTATATGTTCGTCCGAAACAAGCAATTCATAAACCAGGTCACCATCTGTAACTTTTACATACTCCCTTATACTCCCATCAAAGTTGCTCTCAACGACCTCCTTACCCAAAACTGAAGCTGTCGCAAGATTATTATCGCTAGACGAATAGGCATCAGTCGTATAACGAATAGCTGCATAGGGTATTTTTTGTATAAAGTCGAGTGAAGGTAAACCATTAGCAAATATATCCACCGATTGCAATTGTGGCATACCATCAAGAATCGCAATGTCTGATTCTGATAATTCAACCGCATTAAACCATGAGTATGATAACTTGACTTTTCGGAGATTCACAAAAAGTTCGGGTAAATCGCGAAGAGATGTGATGCTCATATGCATATAATATAAATCGAAAGAAAATTCATCAAGCCCTGACAAGTACTCCAAATCTGCAGCAGTGAAATCCTCTGCGTTTTTATCCAGAAACATCTCGATGGCATTTTGGATAGCTTCATCGTAAAAAGTATATATTTGTGCGGGCGTATCAACGGGAGTAGATGGTATCTGTTCTTCGTTAGTTACAGTTTCACCACTAGTTGCAGTTTTATCACTAGTTGCAATATCATCATTAATTCCAGTTTCATCAATATGATTATCTGGTTCATGCATTTCATTGGAAACTATTGCAGACTCTGGTTCACTAGCATCTGAATCAGAGTCCTCTCTTGTTGTTTCGCCATCATCTTCCCATGCTGAGCCGTTTTCAGGTAAGTCTGTAGTAGAATCATCATCGATTTTGTTTATACTGCTGCATGCTGAAAGAACAGTAATAATACAAACAACAAGCAGCAATGACTTTATATATCGTTTATTCATAATCTGATATTCTCCATTTATACACATTTGCTACAAGCAGTAACTTGTATATGGTAAACTAAAAATACAGCACATGCAAAGAAATAAAAAGGGCATATCAGCACCGAACCAAAAAACATGCTATCATTTTGTTGTTAACAAAATCACTAAAAGGAGGCAAAAAGAAGGTGCTGAAAACGGCCCAAGTAGAATATATCAAAGACCTCTGGGAAAATAAAGGATTATCTTTGCGTGAAATAGCACGGCGTACGGGGAAGGATTTCCGAACAATTCAAAAGTTCGCATATATTGACGACTGGAATCCACCTGTATAGGTGAACCTGGACTCCGATAACTACATCATGTACGTGGGGACGGCTCTTCTGTTCAAAAAATAAACAAAAGAACCGTCCCCGCGTTCAAACTTGACAATAACATAAATCAACATAAGCAGAGTAAATATATGGTAATATGTTTGTAAAAGTTATAGTTATTCATCTTTGTATGGAGCTGTTCCTGCTATATACTCTAGCTAATACTTTTGAATTTCAACCAAAACCGATTTTACGCTATGTACCCAGTCTCTCTATGTCTTATTTCATTTTATGTTGACATATTGAAATAATGTCCGTATAATTAATTTGTTATTTCATTTTAGAAAGGACGATTCGTATTAAATGAAAAGAATATCTGGGCAATGGGTAAAAACAAATTTAGGTGCAGCATCATACGAATCATTTGTTCCCGTCCCTTTGCCGCCGAATCCTCCGATTGATATCAATTCAGAAATTCTAGGGCTTCTTGTTGAAGCAAATAAAAACTTAGCTTTACTCAACGGCTTGTCAACGCGGATACCAAATGTCAGTTTATTTATATCAATGTATGTCAGAAAAGAAGCATTGCTTTCATCTCAAATCGAAGGCACTCAGGCGACGCTCGATGATATTTTGGATCCAAATATAGATACGAACAAAAATCAAAATGTTGCTGAAATCATCAATTATATAAAAGCCATAGAATACTCAATAGATAGGCTTACTGAACTACCATTATGCAATCGTTTGATTAAAGAAGCGCATGCCGTACTGATGGAAGGAACTCGTGGTCATGAAAAAACACCAGGGGAATTCAGGCGATCTCAGAATTGGATTGGTGGATATGGTAGCAATCTCAACACAGCAAGTTATGTCCCACCAACAGTCGAAAATATGCTGGACGCAGTAGCACAACTGGAGCTTTACATAAACAACGATAACAACACTGCCAATGATAATTTGGATTCACTGATTCGTGCTGCGCTAATCCATTATCAGTTTGAAACCATACATCCTTTTCTTGACGGAAACGGTAGGATTGGCAGGTTGCTAGTCACATTATATCTAATGGATCGAGGTGTTGTTAACGCACCTACACTCTATTTATCACTGTTTCTAAAACAAAACCGCGTTGAATATTATGACAGAATGACTCATGTACGAACTGATGGAGATTATGAACAATGGGTTCGTTTCTTTTTGCATGCAATTAATGAATCAGCAAAAGATGCTATATATACAATTGACAAACTTATTGAGCTGCATGAAAAAAATATAGCAATTATAAGTAAAATGGGTCGAGCCAGAATAAATGCGATGAAAGTATTCGAGTATCTTGAAACGAGTCCGATTATCGATGTGCAGAAAACAGCAGTAGTATTATCGCTAACTTACAACACAGTATCAGCCGCAGTCGAACGTCTGTGCCAATCAGACATACTTTTCCAGACCTCCAACGCTCGAAGAAACCGGACTTTCTCATATGAAGCCTATCTGGAAATACTACGCAGCGGAACATAAATAACGCACGTTTGAACGCGGGGACGGCTCTTCTGTTCAAAAATGAACAAAAGAACCGTCCCCGCGTTCAAGCGTCCCCGCGTTCATTTACCTGCGTTCATTTCTCATCCCAGGTATTGGTGGAGTATATCAATGACCCTTACTATATCAAGGGGTTTGCCCAGGTGGTCGTCCATGCCGGCTTCTAGACAGGCTTCTATGTCGTCTTTGAAGACATTGGCGGTCATGGCGATGATGGGGATTCGGTGATCTTCTAAGGCTGGGAGAGCGCGGATTCGGCGGGTGGCTTCCAGACCATCCATCTTTGGCATTTGCATATCCATGAAGATGATATCGTATTTTAAAGGGTCGGCTTCTACCATTTCAAGTGCTTCTTCACCGTTCTCTGCACAGTCTATGACTATCTCGGTGCCATCCAACAGAGCAATGAGAATCTCCCTGTTTATCTCGATATCTTCTGCAAGGAGGATGCTTTTGCCAACAAATTTGCTGGCATCTTGGGCATGGGTGGCATCTTCGCGAATGCTATCAACACCCAAATATTCATTGACACAATCGACGATGCTGGAAGAAAAGAGAGGCTTGAGCAAATGTTTGTCAACACCTGCACGAGTTGCTTCGTCTCTGATGCGGTCCCAATCTAGCGCAGTTATCATGATGACCACAGGCTGCTTTTTCATACTTTTGGTTTTTATAAGTCTTGTCAGTTCGATTCCGTCCATTTCAGGCATTTGCCAATCTATGAAATATATGTCATATTCACCGTATTCATCAATTATTTGAAGTGCTTCGAAACCGCTGGAAGCAACATCGCATTTTATTTCCAGTTGATTAAATAAATCGATGTATTGATTGCGAATTTCCAATTGGTCATCAATGGCAATAATTCGAACATTACCCCAATTGACACCAGGCAATAATAGAGATTGGCTGCTTCTGACACCACGCCCTGCCTTCGCTGTGAAGACAAAGCGGGAGCCTTTGCCTAATTCCGACTCCACCCATATTTCGCCACCCATGAGCTCGACTATGCGCTTGGAAATCACCAAACCCAAACCTGTGCCACCGTATTCACGACTTGTTCCAGTATCCGCTTGTTCAAAAGCTCGAAAGAGCTTGCTTTGGTTCTCAGGAGAAATACCGATTCCAGTGTCAATCACTTCAATTTGGAGCAAGCATTCGCCATCCACCTCATCAATCAGAGTTATATTAAGGTTAATACTCCCACCATCATGGGTAAACTTCACTGCGTTGCTCAGTAAGTTCGTGATAACCTGGGCTAGACGCTGGTCGTCACCGATTATGAAACGAGGTACAGAATTGTCCACGTTAATTGTAAAACTTTGCTGCTTTTCTTCAACTCTGTAGTTGATAACAGTAGCTGCTTTTTGCAACATTCTTTCAAAGCTATATTCCACGGGAATGAGTTCCAATTTATCCGCTTCGATTTTTGCCATATCAAGAACATCATTGATTATACCAAGGAGATGGGACGATGCATCTCCAATTTTGCTCAGAGCCAAGTTTTTGTCAGAAATGTTGTCGGCTCTTTTTCCTATTGTGGTCATGCCGATTATGGCGTTCATGGGAGTGCGCATTTCGTGGCTCATATTAGATAAAAAATCACCCTTTGCCTTGCTGGCGCTCATAGCCTCATCCAGGGCTTTTTTTATTTGGTTTTCCATTTTGATGCGCTCGGTAATTTCGTGGAAAATTATGAGTAAACCATCGTTTTTTTCACCGCTGAAATCGTATGGTATAACGCTAATGGAAAAATCATGGTTGTCTTGGGTAAAGGCACTAAACAGTCGCTCTTCAAAGGATTGAATATTATTTGTCTCAATTGCTCGCAACATGATGCTTTCCATATGGGAGATGCATTCATCGTCGGCAAAGGTGGAAAATATCTCTCTAAAGGTTTTTTTGTGCAAAAAGCCAAGGGAGGGAGCATTTGCCAACCACATAAAACTCAAAGTGGATAAGAGAAAACAAAGGGAGCGGTCCAAGAGAATAATAATGTCCATGGAGTTTTCCATTATGACTTGGAGCTGTTTTTCCTGCATGGATTTTTCCGCAGCAATAACTGCGCTCAGGTTTTCCTTTGCGCTGGTCACATTCCGGTACTTAATCATATTGTCATTTGCTAAACCCAGTTGTCTTGTCAATTTCTTGATTTCCAACCGGAGTCGCTCGTTTTCTTCTAGGAGTTGATTATGTTCGGTATTGTTATTGTTTTCGCCCATGATGCACCCCGCTTTTGAGTTAGGAATTAGGAATTCGTGTTTCGTGCTTGGTGATATGTGTAAATGCGAAACTGAACGCAATGGCTTTTATGGTAATGGCTTACACCTGATTTTAAAATGCGCAGGCTATTATTGTGTTGTTGTGGAAGCTGTTTGTGTTTTCAGAGTCGTTAATGGGACAAATTTCGCCTCCTGCGTAGGAAAATATGTAAGGAAGATCCACAAGGAGCTCGTTGACTTTTTCCGTCTCTGCCAATAGCTCTGTTCCCAGAGAATAACTCCTAGCCACACAGGAATGGAGAATCAATGTTGATAGAGATTCGTTTTCCATGATGCTTTCCAAGGTGCGGATTGTGGTTCCCAATACATCGTCCTTATCCCAAGTACCCAGACTAAACTTTGTACCCATGGGCATTAAGCCGCCACAGACACCATAGCCTTCTTTACTCCAAGACAAAAGTACCCTAGATACAGGAATACCTTCTCCTGTATAGTCAAGGATAAAGGGTATGGAATGAAGTACATCGCTGACTTTTCCGTTTTCAGCCAAACCAATGTTTTCCATGTAGTTGATTAGTGGAAAACCATCCACTTCCTGAAGGAGATTCCCCTCTGATTTTGTTATTACTGAGCTTTGTGTGTGGATATATTCCGGTGAAAAAGAAGCGTAAAGAAACTTTGGCTGGATATTTCCGCTTGCTAGGATGATTGCATAGATATTTCGTTCGATTTTATCGTTAAACATCACATAACTATGTCGATAATCTGAAGTATTGTCGATGGCAAGGGTTCCAAAGTTGGGAACACCGCCCGAAATTTTATTCAAAGCTTCCACATATTGGTCTCCTGCGAATTTCAACATCAAAGGTGCAGCACTAATGATGAGTTTGGGAGTTTCATTATGTCCTTGGACAGCTTTTTTGTACATTATTTCAAATGGTTTATCCAAACCATCGTCGAGGGAATCTGAACAAACTGCAGTAAATACAACATCATCGGAGGTAATCATAAGTATTGACAAGTCCAGCTGCCCGAAACCGCTGTTTGTTGATATGGCAGTAGTCGTTGTTCCGATAATGGGAAAACCAAGTTTTTTATATAGCTCAGCAACGATTTTTTCCGTTGCAAATTCGTGATAACAGGTGACTATGCCCACTGTGCTATCAAGGCAGTTTTTTTCAGGTTCGAGCTGGGTAATTATTTCTGATACCGCCAGCTGTACATCGTCGACTTCGCTGGTAAATGCGCTATAGGACTTAATCATTTAATCCCCTCCATCCAATATAAACTTTTATTCATATTAACATATTAATTGTAAAAGCAATATTTTTCAAGATATTTATTTTTAAGTTCATATAAATACCTTTTTCTACCTCTAATATATACCCTTTTGGGTGTAGTTGCATTTTCCTGAAAATTGTAGAATACGAACGTAATCATTATTAGCAACACTCACGATATGCAGATTTTGAGTAAAAATATAGCACAAAACAAATGGAGGTAGATAGTCGTGAAAACTAGATTGATAAAGAAAGATACTGCGCACAAGGCGACATCAGTTGCGCTTGTTGTCGCCATGATGCTTTTTTTGGCATTGCCCAGCATGGGAAGCACTACGATAAACCCAGGTAATATGGTTAATAATGCCACGATATTATACTTTGAGCCAAGCGAAATCCACCATGAAATTTGGGTGGATGTGGGCACATCATTAGATGAGCTAAAACTACCGAATCAATTGCGAGCGGTATTAATTGACAATGCTCAGAGTTCTCAAGGAGAATTGTCAGAATCTTCAGAGCAATCACAGGTTGATATTATCGAAGAAACCAGTGTAATTGTGGAAGATATTGTAGAAGTACCTAGTGAAATCGAGCATAGTCATTCAGATGAAATATCAATGGAAGAAATTAGTGTGTCAAGACCCATTTCACTTTCTATTGGTACATTAGTACATAATAGCAGTTCATTGGAATTGCCTAGATTATGGGGGGATGAAAATCAAAATGGTTTTGTTCGCCTTAGCAACGAAAACGAGGAAAGGGAATCTGCTAATTCACAAGAAGCAATTGTAGAAAACGGCAGTGAGTCCGAGGGAATTGTTATAACGAGCAATGAATCTGAGGGAAACGTTAGCGAGATACAAAGGGACGAAGTTTCTGGCAACGAAAATAGCATCCAGCGGGATGAGATGTCTAGCGGTGGTGAAGTAAATACACAAGAATCCGTTAGCAATGAGTCCGCAAACAATGAATCCATAAACAATGAACCCGAAGGTAGTGGTTCCGAGAGCAATGGTGCTGGAAACAGTGGTTCGGAAAGCGGAGAGAACTCAAACGGTGGTTCATCTAATAACGGAAACGAATCTGTTGGAAGTGAGCCAGCAGGGAGCCAATCTGAAAATGGTGGTTCCGAAAGTAGTGGTTCAGAGAGCGGCGGTTCGGAGAGCGGCGGTTCAGAGAGTGGTGAGCCAGAAGATGAGAAATCAGAAAACAAGGAATCCGAAAATACTGAGCTAGAGGATAAAGAATCGGAAAACAGCGGCGAGCAGGAGAATGGAAATCCCGATGGCGAAAATAAAGACGATAACGAAGACGATAACGAAGACGAAGATGAAAACAAAGACAGTAATGGAGAAGTCAATAATGGAGAAGGTGAGTCGAAAGAGACTGAGCTAGAAGAAATCGAAGCAGAAGAAATCGAATCAGAAGAAAGCGAATTAGAAGAAATCGAGTTAGAAGAAAACGAGCTAGAAGAAAAAGAAAGCTCAACTGGCGGCTCAGGTGGCGGCGGGTCAGGAAGCAGCGAGACAGAAGAAAACGGCAAGACTATTGCTTATACAGCCAGTGTCCCTGTGAGTTGGGAAGGCTTTTATGATGGCGATATGGACGGTGTATATTACCTAACTGCCAAACCTCAAGGCTACAACTACAGCGGTGTTTTACCCACAGCTGTCATCACCGTAGGTGACCCCTTCAATATGATGGGCGGACCACAAAGGGCACCAGCTGCGATACAGGCAGATATCATCATTAATATCGGACAAAATGGACCTGCTATAAGTCCGGGGACCTATGTTGGATTTACTGTAGATGCTTATAGAAAAATCACATTCAACAGTGCGGCACAGTCACATATATATGAAATCAGACAAACAGGTAACACTGCAGGATTTTGGACAGTCGATCTACCAGCAGGAGTCAATACGAGCATAATATTCAACAAGCTCAGTACAGATTTTTATATGAATATACTTGGGAATGCAAAACTAAATCTATACCTCTATGATAATAGCAACTTTCCAACAGGGCGCATCACAGTACGAAGCCAAGCCCAACTGACGATAGACAGTGCAGCGTCACCGTTTTCAGGGAGTCCTTTGGGCAGCTTGACAATGACAGGTGCTAACAGCAATGTTTATGCCGCCATTGGCGGAATGTACAGCTCAGGTACTGGAGCTGAGAGTGGTAGCAGCGGTCTTATCACCATCAATGGTGGTACCCTTGATATAAAACAAAATGGTGGTGCAGGAGGTTCTACCGCCGATTCTGCTGTTATCGGTGGCACATACAATGGTGAAGGTTTTGTTGTCATTAATGGTGGAAAAGTGAAAGCAGAGGCAGTCCTCAACTCATATGGTGCTGCCATCGGCGGAGGCAGAGGTGGATATGGTGTGGTCACAATCAATGGAGGAACTATTGAAGCAATAAACAATGGCAGAGGTGCTGGCATTGGAGGAGGCTCCAGCAGTGGAAACAATCTGACCATGACAGAAGCACGAAAAGACAAAATAGAAATTCACAGTGGGATCATAGATGCCCATGCTAAAAATGGAGCAGCCATTGGTGGCGGTCAGCGTTCTTCCCATTCTGATATAAAAATAACAGGTGGAAATATAACTGCTACGACAATAACAAGTTACACTGGTGCAGCAATTGGTGGCGGTGGTGGAGCTACGGGAACTGAAGCAGGACTGATTGGTGGAAACCTAAACATAGAAATCATCGGCGGTGACATTCTTGCCAAGTCCAATAATGGAGCGGGAATAGGTCATGGTGGATACCAAGGTGCCAGCGTACCAGGTAATGTTCCAGGTGTAAGTGGTAATGTCACTATCACAGGTGGAAAAATTGTCGCAGAATTCAACTATGGAACAGCTGTAGGAACTGGTTGGGATAACAAGGTTTTACCGAACTTGTTCATCAGTTCAACAGCAGACATCGTAGGATATGGAAAACAACGCCATGCCTTCGCAGGGATATATGCTGGTGATGATACATCCGCTCACAAGAATGGTATGAACCAGGGAAATGCCTACTATGTGAACATCAGCTTCACCGAGGGGCTTACACCGAACACAGGCACATTGCTCAATTCCGGTACGAAAATAATAGTGACCCTTGGCGGTGATATATCAAACCCCATACGGGTGCTGACCGCACCATTCGATCTTGGTATGCTTTCCTTCACCGCTTGGTCATCCTCATCGCAAAACTACCACTTGTATGTGCAGACAGCCAGTGGTTACAGGCAGCTTTCACGCTTGACGAATACGAATACTCCACTAAAATTTGACAATCCAAATATCTACTCTGTGAATGAAACCTATAAGTACTACAACAATGGACATGTCCATGACAGTTATTACAGGAATTTGCCTGTGAAGTACGATCCAGGTTCAGCTAGTTTTCACTTGATTACAGAGAAGTATGTGAATACCAAGGGAGCTTCCGTAGGTATTCCAGACAGCTTTGCCTTTATCAGTGCAAGCCCAGGTTATAGCAAAGCAATGAATGACTTGCCGAATGTGGCAAACCATGAATACAAAGGTTACATCTGGGACAATCCTCCCAGCGGAAGCAACTATCAGGGAGGAGTACCTTACAATGTGCCAGTCTCATCAGACAGAACAATTTACTTTGTCTATGATGATTACAAAGAAGTCAATGTAACGATAAGTAAAATGGTGACGGGGGACTACGCAGACAAACGGCCAGCTTTCACCTTTAACATATACTTTACAGATAGCAATAACAATCCCTTGCCGACAAATAAAGCATTTAGCTTTGTTGGAAGCACTGTTGCAGGTTCCGGTGCTACAGCACCAAACAATGGAACATTATGGCTTGCATCAGGCGGCAGGGCACAGTTTGAGTTGAAACATGGGCAGAAAATAACCATCCAGAATGTACCAGCCAATGTGAAGATTAGGATTGTGGAAACACGGATCCTCGGATATCGAATGAGCTACTTAGATAGCATGTACCAAGGGGTTACTTTTACCACAGATATGGTGCTGAGCACAGTGGGACAGGTGAATCGTACATTCGATTTCTATAACGCACAAGATGATGTTGTTCCCACGGGAATTAATGACGACGCACTGATGTTCATGGCATTTGCATTGATTGCGATTGCCCTCTATATATCAGGAAAAACCGGACTTACATATTTAAAAAGAAGAGTGAGTTCATAAAAACTTTTAAGGGGTGGACAAATGATTCTACTTGCTGTCCACCCCTCCAATTAAAAAATTGTAGCTAATGGAGGTGAAAGAGAAAATGTTGAAAAGCTCAGAGCAATTAAACAAGGAAATATTCGATGATTTGCTGAAAAAGTTCGATGTGCCCAAATATGGAGCTGCTCAGAGCCTTCATGAAGCAAAACTAGATGAAGCCCAAGAAGCTAAGAAAAACGAAGAGGCTCAAAAGGAAGCAGCCAGAAAAGCAGCGGAGGCACAGCGACTAGCAGAAGCCCAGCAGCGAGCAGAAGCAGCGCGCCAAGAGGAAGCTCTACGTATAGCGGAGGCAGAAGCCCAGCGGTTAGCAGAAGCCTTGCGTGTTGCAGAGTTAGAGCGACAAGCAGAGGCGGTACGGCAAGCGGAGGCAATACAGCAAGCGGAAGCGGAGGCGGCACGGCAAGCAGAAATAGCGCGACAAGCAGAAGCCCAGCGTCAAGCGGAATCAGCAAGGCAAGCAGAAGCCCAGCGTCGAGCAGAAGCAGCGCGACAAGCTGAAGACGCGCAGAAGCAAGCAGAAGCAGAAGCGGCTCGGTTGGCGGAAGCTTTGCGTGTTGCAGAGATAGAGCGACAAGCAGAGGCGGCACAGCAAGCCGAAGCAGCACGGCAAGCGGAAGCGGCACAGCAAGCCCAAGCCCAGCTTGAGATGCAAGCTGCCCAAGAGGCTAAATCTAAATCAGATCGAAACCTAACCCAAAAGCAAGCCAATGAGCTGGTGGAGGCTTTGCAAGAGGAAAAAGAAGCCCAGGAGAAGCATCGTGTGCTTTCCCAAGAAGAGGCTGATGTGCTGGTTTTGGAGCTACAAACTCAGGCAACAACACGTGAAAAGAACCAAGAAGCCCTCGACCCAAATATCAAAAGGCCCGATGAGCCCATAATAAGCAAAAAAGAGCAAAAGAAAAAAGCAAAAGCGGCTGCAAAAGCAGCAGCTAAAAAAGCACAACAAAACACCCCTCTATGGAAAGACCTAGTCCTTCTTATAATGAAGGTTGCAGTAATCCTATTGTGTTTCGCGGCGATGTTCACCTTCGTATTTGGCTTTGCAAGATATGGTGAACCATCGATGAACCCATCGATAAAAGACGGTGATCTGGTCATATTCCATAGATACACTAAAAGCGGTTATTTACCTCAAGATACGATAGTCTTTGAATACAGAGGAAAAATGCAAGTGAGGCGGGTTGTGGCAATTGCTGGAGATATAGTTGACATCACCGAGTATGGGCTTACCATCAATGGCTCTACCCAGCAAGAAGCCAACATATATCAGCGTACAGAAAAATACGAGGAAGGAATAGATTTCCCCTTGGTTGTACCAGAAGGTCATGTCTTCGTACTGGCTGACAGTCGATCTGGTGCTGAAGATAGCCGTATATACGGTACTGTAGATATATCCAACACTTTAGGCAAAGTAATGGCATTAATACGTAGAAGAAGCATATGAATTTATACCCTAAAGGGTGTAGTTGCAAAAATGATAAACGGTTAAAATACAAACATAAGCAATACACAATAACACAACGCAATGCAATACAAATAATGGGTATTAACAGGAGTTTCCGAAGAGTTGGAAGTCCGATACGAAAGAAACTCCTGCGGATATATAACAATTGAATATACACTAAATACAATATTAAAATTATTATTTAACTTTTCAAAGGAGAAAAAAGAAATGATTAGAAAACGTTCAAGAAAATTTAGGCTGATAACTAGTATAGCCCTTGTAATGCTAATGGCATTCAGTACAGCGATTCCTGCCTTTGCAGGTGGACCTCCGAAACACTCAGTGGGTACAGGACCCTTAGACCAAGCCAAATCAGTTATAACTAAAAGGCTGAAAATGCCGATGGGCACCACAACCCCAGAAGCCAGTTTCAAGTTTATCTTTAGTAAAGTAGGAATTGACGCAGCAGTAGACCCCGCGACAATAGCAAAAATGCCGGAAATCGGACCCAAGTATATCAATTTCTCACCGGCAGACGATACCAACCATGCAAATAACGGAAACGGAAGTGGTCTTGGAATCTTCTTCAATATGGGACCGAAAGGCGAACCAGATGGCGAAGAAAAATGGGTTGTCAAAGAATCCAGCGACTTAGCACTAGACCCAAAGATCGTATGGCCCGGAACTGGTGTGTACAAGTATACTGTGAGAGAAGCCCAAGTAAATCCCGATGGATATAATAGTATCAACCTCAATAACTTCACATCGAATACAGGATATGAGACTTCACCTGCACGATATACCGTTGAGTTCTGGATAGCCAAGGACGAGCATGGAGAGCTCTATGTGCAATATGTCAATGCAATTACCATTGCTGGTTACATAGACGAGTACTATGACGGCGACCCAGGTGGAACGAAAGTCGACCCAACTCCTGGTGGAAAGAGACCAAAACCTTACGAAAAACTCGAAGATGGTTTCTCACAACTTATCTTCACCAACAAGTTCTGGATGAGCGATGGTAAGGAAACCGACATAGTGCTGGAACTCTGGAAGAACACTGCCGGTTACGACCCGGATCCCAACTGGATAAACACTGTAGCATTTGAATTTAAAATTAACTTCATAAAACCATCTCTAGTACCTGGAACACCAGTTTATAGAGGTTATGTGGTAGACGCTGCCGGCAACATTGTTAAAGGCACATTAAACCACAGCGGTACAGACCCAATCACCGGCTACATCAACTTCCCTGCAGGAAGCAATGTAAACGTGAAACTCTGGAATGATCAAAAACTAAAGTTTATTGATGTCCATGTCGGTGCGATAGTACAAATCGAGGAGCTCTTACCAACCACAGACTTTATACCTGAATATGTACGCACCTTTGCTGGTACTGACACATTCACAGGTCTGGCTTCATATGCAACTTGGGGATTCCCACGAAACGAACCTCAACCGGACATCGGTCCTCATAGGCTCCCAATGGGTGTAGACAAAAACTATGTCAAGTATCTCAATACAAGAACAAACGCAACTCCCACGGGACTTGATGTGGACGACCTCCCCTATGTGACGCTAATCGCCTTAGGTCTGGCAGGCTTCCTTGGATTCGCAATAATCAAAGGACGCAGGAGAGTCCAATACGACGTATAGATAAAACAGGAAAGCTAAGGGCGGATTCAAACCCGCCCTTGCTCCCTAAGAGGGAGTGAGAATAAATAGAAAGGAAGGTCAACAGGGCATGAGAGCAAAAAGGATTGGCAAAAAAACAATAAGCATAGCAAACATGATAATAAATAATACGGTGCTCATAGCCATAGTAGTCCTTGTAGCATTTGCCACTTATGCCCTGTGGGATTCCAAGCAACTTCACCAAACAGCAGATAAATCAAATTACGCAGCATATAGACCTACAGAGGAAGATGAAGGAAAGTCCTTCAAGGAATTACAAGAAATAAACTCAGAAGTAATCGCATGGCTCACAGTGTATGGAACGAATATAGACTACCCCATGACACAGGGACCGGATAATATGAAGTATGTGAATACCAGTGCAGAAGGCTACTACTCATTATCAGGAGCGATATTTCTAGACTATAACAACAATAAAGACTTCAGCGATTTCAATAGCATTATATATGGACATCATATGGCAAAAAAAGTGATGTTCGGTGAAATAGGAGAGTTTGCAGATAAAGATATGTTTGATTCCCATGAATACGGGAACCTTTATGTGAACGAAAAAGACTATGAAATCGAATTCTTCGCCTTTCTCCATGTAAACGCATATGACAGCACAGTGTTCTATGCCAATGTGAGGGATGAAGATCGGGAAGCTTATCTGGAAAACTTATTGGAAAAAGCAATGTACATCAGAGACATTGGGGTCACCATTGACGATAGAATCATATTACTGAGTACCTGTTCGGATAATTCAACAAACGGACGTGATATTCTGGTAGGCAGGCTCAGGGAAAAAGTAATCGATGAAACGATAATAGATACCAAGGACGACAACGATAGCGAAAACGATAATACAGAAATCAACAACGAGGATAGCGAGGATTCCCAAGCTTACATAGCAAGTGACAACCCACAAAGCAGTTTAGGAATTCAACTGTTTCCAATCATATTTACAGCAGTCTTAATGGTAGTTCTCGCAGTAATAAGCCGAGTTGTTTATAATAAACGGAAAGATGGTAGAAATAATGAAAAGACTAAAAATAACGAAAACTAAAGGAGTGTTGCGCTTGGTTGCTATGATGCTGATGCTGCTGCTGCTGGTGGCGATGCCCATTGCAGCAAGTGCAGCAAGCAGAACAATCAGCATAGAGGTTGTACAGGTTTTCTCTACCAATTCAGGCTCAAGCGAAGAAACCTTCACATATAGGTTGAAAGCAAGCAAATCCAACAACCCCATGCCAACAGGCAGCACAGAGGAAGGCTATACATTCAGCATAACTGGAAACAAGAGTGTGGATATAGTACTAGGCAGCATCAATACTGAGGGGATGTTCACATATACCTTGTATCAAGTGATTGAAAGAGAACGCTTGGGTTTCACCTATGACAAGCGAGTCTATCACTTAGAAATCCATGTGGATTCCAGCTTGAACTCCTATCTCATTGTAAAATTCGATGATGGGAAAAAAGCTGATGCAATCGAGTTTATCAACTCATATCGAGGTGGAGGCGGACCCGTAACACCGCCAAAACCCACAGACCCTCCTCCCACAAATCCACCTCCCAGTCCGACTCCGGTGGTCATAACTGAACCTCCTGAGTTGCCAAGTCCTTCTCCACCCGACGAAAAAGATATAGTGGATGACCCAATTCCAGGCGATGAAAGGGAGCTTTTCGAGAGCCCAGAGCCAGACCCCGAACCGGAAAAAGAAAAGCCCATCATTGTAGTGAATATACCGAAAACGGGTGATGATAGCGATACTCAACTATTGAATATACTATTTGCCCTAGGTGGCATGATGGTCATTGGCGCAGTTGCCTATTTGGTAATCATCAGAAGGCGCAAAGTCAGAAAGAGCGAGTAAGCAGATGAAAAAGTCTACGATTTTTGCTATCATTATCATAGTGGTTGGCATCTTGGTGATGGGACTGGCTGCTTATCGAATCTGGGAGCTAAAGCAAGTGTATGTTCAGGCGGATTCCACCTATGATGACCTGAGCAGCATGGTGAGGAAGAATACAGAAACTGGTGCAAGAGCTTCAATGGTGAATAATACAGGGGATGATGGATTCACAGTAAATAACTTAAACGAAGCCATAATCCACATCCCCACTTTTGAGCTGGATTTTGAAATGCTCGTAAGCATAAACGAAGATGCTGTGGCATGGTTATATAGTCCCGACACTGTGATTGACTATCCTGTCATGAGGGCTGATGATTACGAATACTATCTTAACCATCTAGCCGATGGTACGGTCAATGCCAATGGCTCCCTATTCATAGACTATAACAATGCCCATGATTTTAGTGAAGAATTGACTGTCATATATGGGCATCACATGAAGTCAGGGAGTATGTTCGGCAGCATAGTGGGATACAAAGAGCAAGCTTATTTCGATAAGCATCCGTTTATGTATCTCTATACACAAAATGAGAGCTATAGGATAGATTTGCTCTACGGTAGACTTGTCAGTGCTTCGGAATGGATTGAACATGGCTTTATGCACGCTTCGAATATTGAGGATCTTTTATCATTCTCAGCTGCACAATCAACATTTAGCAGCGATGCTTCATACGAAAAGGGTGATAGGATTATTATCTTATCCACTTGCTCCTATGAATTCAACGATGCAAGATACTTTCTAGTGGGTATACTGAGAGCGGGTGAATAGAGAGGGGGAGAATAAAAAACTGTACATTATGTTAAAAACCTGTTAAACTATGTTCTGTAAGCGGGCGAAAATGATTGCGTTGCTGATATGTAAAATGCGAAGGAAAATTTGATTTTGCTTCAAGGCGTTTTCATATCAGCAATCAATGTAGCTCCAAGGGGTGTTAACGTGATTGAGAAAGACAATTCCAAAACAAAAGACAATATCTTAAAAACTTCAGCAAGGTTCTTTTCCGAAAGGGGTTATGATAAAGTCACAATAAGAGAAATCGCCAAGGATGTCGGAATTAATCCCGCATCTCTTTATTATCATTTTCCTTCAAAGGAAGCAATCCTTCAGGAGCTTTATGAATATTATGCCAGGGAGCTTGAACGTGTCACCCCCGATGTCAATGAGCTACTTGAACTTGCTAAAACACTGCCACCTCACGAAGTTCTCTATAGAGCAACATACAGTTTCGATAAAGACAAACAAGAAATTCTTGACCAAATAAGGATTACTGCAGTTCGAAGGCTAGGCGGCGATACTGAGAGCGAGCATTTCATCGAAACCTATGTCTTTGGCACAATCCATGGATTGCTTAGACCATTGCTGGAATACTTCATTGAGCAGGATAAAATCGAAGCACTTGACATCGATACTTTTATAAACGTCTTTTCATACTATAATTTCAGTGCAGGAGTTTTGGTCAATACAACAATGAGGCATAACTTCGAAGAATATATTGCAACAATGAATTGGCTATTTTCTCTCATCGAAGAAAAGTAATAAAATATATTAGCCCCAGGGAGTATATCTATTGATATGTTCCCTGGGGTTTTTATTTTTGCTTTATTAAGACTTTAGAAATTTTGGATTCACGTTACTTAGCTTGTTCTTTGTTTATTTAGCCTATTTTTCTGGGAGATATTGGTTCCGTCAGTGCGAGAACCAGCAAAGCAATCCAGATGTGAGGAGTATTTGAGAAGAATTGGTAGGTGAAATGATGCTATCTGGCTTGCTTCGCTGCAGCTCGCAATGAGGAAATACGGAGTATTAGATGATTTTCCGTTCCGAGGCTATTCTAACAGCGTTTACAAGATTATTTGCGTGTAGTTTTTCGTAAATAATATTAATATTCATCTTTACTGTATTAATGGAAATGTTTTGACTTGCTGCAATTTCAGTTCTTGATAAACCTTGAGCAAGATCCTTTAAAATTTCAGCTTCACGCTTTGTAAGTGTTATATTATTACCGTTTCCGTTGTTGGCTTTGTTTTCCGAGACGAAGTGGGCTTTTCTCCTGGCGAATGCAGAGGATTTGCGATTTATGTTTTCAAGCCATTCCACAGGTATGGAGCAATTCGGGTATTTTATGGCAGCAGCTGTTAAAGTACGCATATCTTTAGCAAATTGGGTAAAGGGTACTATGATATTGTTAGGTGCTGCGCAATGGTACGCCTCGGTGAGAGCAGCTATTGCCTCTTCCTTACGTTTTAGTTGATATAGCGATAATGCTTCAAGAACCTTAAACAGGATTCTTTCCAACAACAAGGTTTGAGAGCCACGGGTGTTTTCCACGAAAGCAAGCACTTCATTGTAGCGCATCGTCATATAATGATATTGTGCTTTTAAACGGTTTGCATGGTTTTCAAGGAAAACAGGATGTGCGCTATGGGAAAAGTCACCTTTGAGCCAATCTGCGATTTCTTCAGCTTGTCCCAGTGCCATGTGGTAAAAAGCTTTTGCAATGTCATAGGCTTCATACCTGCTACGATAATCCTTTTCGTCAAGGAGAGCTTCCAATTGAGAAAGTAAGCTATCAGCTGCTTTCATATCTGCTCGAGCAAAGGCTATGCACATGAGATATAATAGTGAACGATTTTGAATGTCAAATTGTTGTTTAATCCGCGCCTTGTCCAAGGATTGTTTCAAATATTGTTCTGCCGCGCTGAGGTCTCGTTGGAAATATAGCAGTTCACCGCGAGCCAAATCATCAAGACCATATAGATTTCCATCTTGCACAAAGGAAGCGTTGGGGACTGCGCGAGTCAGAGCTGATATAAACTCTTCAGGAGCTCCATATCGATTGGAACCAATCATTAGAGCGTAAGAACCAACCATAAAATTAGTTGCAAAACCCAAAGTATCGCTGTGATCTTTTTCAAAATATTCCCTTTGCTTTTCGAAATAGATGTCAAAATCGTAGACATCGGTTTGACTGCATTTCATCATTTGTAAAACTGCCCATGTACCGAAAATGTTTGATAGGGCATTATGCTTTTCAGTGGATTCTGGTAAGGTTTCGTATTTTTCTACAAATTTTACAGCAACTTCGCTTGCTTCTTCCAATAAGCCAAGACTCATTTTCAACTTTAAGATAATCGCAGGATATAGCTCATTACTTGAGCAAATTTCATCGGTTGTATTTTGTAAAATTTCCAGAGCATACTTTGCTAAATCCATTGGTAATGGAAAATCCCAATCGAATACTATATTCAAAACAGCATCCCAATCGCCGGATTTTTCGTAGTATGACATGGCATCTACCAAGTAATCGTTTTTTTCACACCATTGACCGGTTTTTTGATATGTTTCCCTTTTTTCCTCCAGAGTTAAACTACATTGAAATTGACGTAGATATTCCAGAAATAGGTGATGAATCATATATGTGCCAAGAAAATGATCATATCGTATATATGCGTTCAAGTGTTCCATTTCATCAATCAGAGCCTCGTCGTCAGTTAATGATTTAATTAGAGAGGATGTATGATTTTCAACTAATGAGATACGCAGTAGAAATCGCCATAAGGGTTCTGATATGTATTGGGTTATCTCTGTCTCGATTAATTTGAAAATATTTGTTTTCATCGCATCCAGCGCATTTCTCTCATATCGGATGTCTTTCATCAAAGACCTACCTATGAGATTGATGGCAAATGCCCAGCCTCGAGTATCTTCGTATATGCATCTAATGTCTTGTTTGCTAAGGTATAGACCAAGCTGGTTAAAGTAATGGGAAATCTCATCTTCAGTGAAGCATAAAGCATCTTCACGAATTGTGAATACCCTTTCTCGGAGCAACATACCAGTTAGATTAATCTCAGGAATTGTCCGTGAGAGTAAAATAACTGTCCCATTGTCTGGGAGAGTGTTCGCCGATTTTTCAAAAAATTTCAGCAAATCCGCATTGTGTATCAAATGAAAATCATCATATACCAATAAGAATTTGCTTGGATAGTCCAGTGTTTTATCACGAAGTTCGACATATTTTGCAAAGGCTTCTTCTGTTTCGGGAAACCCGACCTCTTGTAAACTGTTTGCCACGTCGGGCCAGTTGAGCGAAATAACATGAGTATATCTCTCCCAGAAACGTGTGAGTACATTGTCACGTTCGGAAAGTTGAATCCATGTTGTATATGCATCGTATTCAAGTAGAAAATTCGACAAGGTGCGGGTTTTGCCATAACCTGCTCCAGCATATATCGCTACTATCGGATAATTAACAGCTTCTTCTAAAAGTTTATGTAAACGTGGACGATCCAAAAATGAACTGCCTTGTTGAATACTGTTAATATTGCTGCTAAAAAAGTTTATTGTGGACATGAGTACTCCCCCCATTCGTAGCTGTCTCTTTAATGGTATGCTTGGGCAAAAGCGTCATACCTGACTTATTTATCACTCTTCTTCTTTTTCTGCAGTGCCGGTAAATATTTTTCGTCTATATATACATCGCAATCTGCGAAAACAAACAAACAAACGATTGATTGAGGATACTTTACCAAACAAACGATTAGTTGTCAATGGGGGTAGTGAAAAAAATGTAGAAAAAAATGATGAAATCGCAAATGGGGTGTATTTTGCGATTTCATCAAAGTTTTCCACATTCCTAAAAGGTATACAGGGAGATTATGTTTTATAAGTTAAAACTTAGGGCTGTATAGTGACGAATTTAAATAATTTTAGACCTTAAAGTCAGCAAGCACATCTTCCAGGGAGGGGCGACCAATTTCTTGGAGGCTATACTCTACTCTGGTGTTGGGTTTGTTGATATTGATTATTCTTCCTAAATCGATGGGGGTGGCAATGACAACAGTATCGCAATCGGTTCTCTCGATGGTTTCTGAAAGGTCGCTAATTTGCTGCGCACCGTATCCCATTGCAGGAAGCACTGTGCCAATATCGGGATATGTTTGATAAGTCTCCAATAACCTACCCACAGCATATGGTCTGGGGTCAACAATCTCCGCAGCACCGAAACGGCGAGCAGCGACTACACCGGCACCGATTTTCATTTCACCATGGGTGAGGGTAGGACCGTCTTCAATAACAAGAACACGCTTGCCCCTAATGAGTTCCGGATTATCAACGCTAATTGTGGAAGCGGCATCCACTACGATGGCATTGGGGTTTACAGCAGCTATGTTATCTCTGACTATTTGGATATTGTTGAAATCGGCACTGTCGATTTTATTAATGACTACCACATCGGCTATGCGAAGGGTGGTTTCGCCGGGATAATATGCTAGCTCGTGTCCCGGTCTGTGGGGGTCGGCAACGGTGACCATCAAATCAGGGCGATAGAATGGAAAATCGTTGTTTCCGCCGTCCCAAAGGATGACATCGCAACCATTGGGATCATTTTCAGCTGCCCGGAGAATCGCCTCATAATCTACACCAGCATATATAATATTACCGCGTACTATGTGGGGCTCATACTCTTCCATTTCCTCAATGGTGCATTTATGCTTTTCCATATCCTCTATTGTGGCAAAGCGTTGCACTTTTTGAGCTTCCAAATCGCCATATGGCATGGGGTGGCGGATTGCGATTACTTTCAATCCCCGCTCCATCAATACTTCAATAATGCGGCGAGAAGTTTGGCTTTTTCCACTCCCAGTGCGTACAGCACCTACTGCAATGACGGGTTTTGTGCTTTTAATCATTGTTTGTTTGTGTCCCAGTAGGGTGAAGTCAGCTCCGGCTGCATTGACTTTGGAACCGATACTCATGACTGTGCTATATGATACATCGCTGTATGCAAAAACACATTCGTCAGCTTCCAGTTCTTTTATGAGTTTTTCCAAGTCATCTTGGGGATATATTGGGATTCCATCGGGATAGAGCTCTCCTGCTAGAGCTGCAGGGTACTTGCGGTCTGCTATGTCAGGAATTTGTGCTGCGGTGAAAGCCACCACATTATATGCAGGATTATCACGATAAGCTGTGTTGAAATTATGGAAGTCCCTGCCAGCGGCGCCAATGATAATTACTTTCTTTTGTGCCATTTTGAATCATACCTTCTAACATAAAAAATTTGGGTTTCGATGCACTGGAATTATTCTGCTAATATTTATACAAGATTTCCATTACAATTACAAGTATTTTATGTCATGAAGAATCTCATTTTTTGAGTATTGTTACTGGTCATGAGGTATTTCGTAAGCATAAACCGTGTCATTTAAGAGCGCCAGCGAAGAATCTTACTACAAAAAAATTGTTGTCTATTAAGATTGCCACGTCGCAACGCTGCTCGCAATGACACTGGATTGTTACCCCATGTCATGTAACTTAGTATTGCTATAAAATGGGCTTTTTTATAATATTAAAAATGATTTATATAAATGCCGCTGATTGACTTTGCAAGTAGTTACCATTGTGCATAGTTGCTGAATTAAAATTACTAGAGGAGTGAAGAAATAACGTATACAGATTTCTCATATGATGCTAAAGTAATAGGGAACTCTTTGCGGGCTGGGGTGTTTTCCTTTATACATGGATATTTGGACAGCAACCCAGAAGAGTTTCTTTCGGATGATGAAGGTATGCAGCAACTGCCTAATAATCTCACTCGATATAACACAAGCATAGACTGGCGGATAGTAGTTCCAGCCAGTCTATGCGTTTTATTTTTTGATTTGCTATTGGCGATAATGAAATATGGTGCTATAATAAGTAGTGCAATATTGCTGTGAGTATCTTACGGATAAAAAATATTTGCAATTAATTGTAAATATTTCACTCACAAATATATAAATTTTAAGAAAGGAAAGCTAAAGGCGATTGCCGATAAAGCAGCGAAGGTCATATTATGAAACTAAATATGCATATATTATTCGATGAGCTCAGTAGATTTAATCCGCGCCTATACTCGAAAAATGACACAGAACTTTATCTTCTTCAAGCGAGGCTACCCTTATTATCTCCAACAATGAGCGGTGATGATATTAGTCGGGAATCAGTATTTGTTATGATGGCGGACGATTTCATAAACAGCTCTGAAATCTTCAAGGATGTTGATGTCATCATAATCGGCGATATTGAGCATAGCGCATATCAGAACCAATCCATGATGGTAATACCAAGGGAAAACGACCTGATTTTTTTATTTACTTTTGTTCAAGGGATTTTCGGTAAATATGCACTATGGAACTTAGATATGGTGTACAGTATATCGCGAAAAGAACCCTCTAGCGTATTTGGCCAAATTGCATCTAAAATGTTGTCAAATCCCTTTGTTCTACTAGACCCTTTTATGACTATTTTGATGGTGGGGAGTAAGGAGACAGAAAGTTTTACTAGCATAGAATCAATATGGAGTGAAATTATAAAGGAAAAAACGACACAAACTCAGCAAAATGGTGAATTACAAATAGAGAATTTTTTTAATCATCAGCAACAAGGCAGGAAGCCTTATGCTTATAATGGTGTAAATAAATCTGATGATGGATTTATTTTAATGAATGGTTACATATTCGATGAGTTATTCTTTTATATTGGCATCAAAGAAATATATGCACCTTTGACAAAAGGGCAAATATCATTAGCTGCGCATATTCGCGATGTCTTTGAATTGGAATTCTTTTCGAAATTGGATGCCAGCGTATCTAAAATGACATTGAGTTACTACTTGATTCTATTACTAGACGGCAAACTCGTTGACATGAAAGTCCTAAGTTATTATTTATTACAGCATGGTTGGGAAATCAATGGAAATTTCCATGTTTTCGCCATCACAGCTGCAGTGGAATATGAACATAGCGACAATCGATTCGGCATACTAAAAGAGCATTTAAAGAATATTGATAACGATTTGTTGATAGAGGAACATGGTAATACTTTAGTTGTAATAGTTCGAAATCAAGACAATATCGAAAACAGCGAGCTATCGATGCATTTGAGTAATCTTTTAGGGATGCTTAATATGCACTCAGGTTGCAGCCAACGATTCGAGTCTTTCATTGATCTGCAATGCTACTATCTGCAGGCTCTGGCAGCGTTGGATGAAGGGAAGAGACGAAAAGCTAATCAAATTATGTGGTACTTTGGTAGTATGTATTTTTCCCATGTAAGCAGTATTCTCGAACGAGCTGGGACTTGGACATATCTTTGCCATCCCAGTGTTGTTGCTTTAATAAAATATGATGATGAGAATAATACGGATTTTGTCCATTGTTTACGTAGTTTTATTTTCAATGGTTGCAATATTTCACAAACTGCCAAGGACCTTTATATGCATCGTAACACACTATCATACAAGCTGGCAAGAATCGCAGAAATCATCGACACAGATATTGCTCTTCTACCCGAAAGCACAAGAATGCAGTTATGGTTTTCTTGCATGATAAGCAGCTATAGTAAGTAACAAAACGAATAAAGAGGGTAGCGTAGAGTGTCTGTTTTTTAGTTCCTGTCGCTCAGTGACGCATCCATGCGTCAATTCGCGCGCTCCACCGTCCTTGGTTTCGCTTGACGGAATTAAAAACAGACACTCTACGCTACCCTCTTGTAGAAACTTGCAATCTTCAAAAATGTGTTTTATCTGGAAATATTGCTTGACCTTGATGGGAATTTCTGATATGATTCGACTAATCATCATTTGATTAATTTTACATGAATTTTACAGCGTTTTTATAACCAAGGAGGTAAAATATTTTGAAAAACAGTTTGTCTCGCGTAATAATAGTTGCATTGCTGTTGCTACTGACATTTACCCTCGTTGCTTGCAACAACAACACACCAGCAAACACCAGCAGCCCATCCGCATCTCAATCAGATTCACCCCCTGATGATTTGAAACCTGAAAACCCAGTGCGTCCAGATCGTACGCCCCAATTGCTTCCCACAGGTTCTGGAATTTCTGTTATCAAGGCTGATGATTGGGAAAAAGATCACCCCGACATTTATGCATCCTACTTGCGAAATTTCGATAATGACGAGCATTATCAATATCCCGAAGCATATCCATATATAAAAGTCCTATATGAGGGCATGGCTTTTGCCTTTGATTATCAGAGTGCTCGAGGCCATGTGTATTCCCTCCAAGATTTAGATGCCTCCGGTCGCCCCCATCCTTTCGCCAATTGCTTTGCGTGTAAAACACCGGATCTCCACGCACTCATTGCCGAAAATGGTCCTGAAGTTTATGCCATTCCATATGGGGATTTATTGGAGCAAATCACCGAGCCTGTTAGCTGCTTCTCTTGTCATGCCAACGAGCCAGGTGAGCTGACAGTTATCCACCAATACCTTGCAGCTGGTCTCGGAGACGATTTCGATGATGCTGTTCCTGAAAGCTTGGCTTGCGCCCAATGCCATGTGGAATATTATTTCGACCCTGTTACCAGAGAGGTTGTTCTACCTTACTCAAATGTGAGGACCATGAATCCAGATAGCATTCTCACATACTATAACAACACGACTATGCCAGATGGACAAATTTATGCAGACTATGTGAACCCCCGCAGCGGCGTTCGTCAAATCAAGATACAGCATCCTGAATATGAGACTTTCTACGGTTCTGGAAGTAACCATAGAGGAGATTTCGCTTGTGCAGATTGTCATATGGGCTATGTGGACAACGAAGATGACGAGAGATATGTCAGCCATGAATGGATGAGTCCACTGAGTCACCCGAATCTAATTGCGGAGACTTGTTCGGAGTGTCATAATGACCTAGTGGCAGAAGTAAGAGCAGCGCAAGCCGTAACCCATGAACGCGCAGATGCCATTGGCGAAGCTCTAGCAGAGCTAATGGAAGAGTTGGTCTTAGCAGTTGAAAGCGAAGAGTATACAGATGAAGAGCTCGACCCCATTCGTTTGGCATTTCGCAATGCTCAATTCTATTGGGATTTCGTCTTTGTGGAAAACAGCAATGGCGTACATAATTCCAACCTAACTCGCTATTGTCTTGAAAAAGCAGAGTTCCTCTATGAAGATGCCCTAGATTTGTTTGAGGCATTGGTTGGATAAGCATTTTTCTTAAAGTGGAAAAGACCTTGGAAAAGCATAACCTTTCCAAGGTCTTTTATTTGGAGGCCGACTCAAATGAAGTTTGTCGCATTTTTGCGCTCCATGAAGTTTGGTATCATCTTATTAATATTGGTTATGGCTTGCTCTTTGGCGGGTTCTCTAGTACCCCAAGACAGAGCCGACTCTTGGTATATGGAGAACTATCCCAATAATATGGGAAATCTTGTAGTGGGACTGGGTATCAATAGGCTGTTTAGCACTTGGTATTTTGTCACTTTGATTGGATTATTAAGCATTAATTTACTCTTTTGTACTATTATACGTTTCGGACGTATAGCAAAAACGAGGGATAGCCTTATTTCGTCCATGAAAAACATGACAAATGGTAAGAATATCAGCAATGAAGAAGCTATTGAGCTAAAAAATATGTTTGCTGAAAAAAAATATAAAAGTAGCGAAGCCAACGATGTGATTGTGTACAGCAAAAATTCCTTGGGTTTTTATGGCTCCTTTGTGGTACATTTGGGACTTTTGCTGATTTTAGTTTTTGGTGGACTGGTGTTGAAAATGTCCACAGTAATAGATTATAATGTAAACCCCAGTGAAACAATAACACTCGAAGATGGAACACTGCTGACATTGGAAAGCTTTCGCATTGAAGATGAAACAGGAAGAACCGAGTATGCCAGCATTATTAATGTGAGTACTCCGTCTGCCCAGTCGAGTATCCAGCGGGAAATTAAAGTAAATCATCCTTTTACTCATCGTAGCCATAAGTATTATCAACACTCATATGGTATTAGCGGGTCAATTACAGCAACAAATATTAAAACCGGCGGTTGGGATACTTTTTACCTCACTGAGCGAAGCTTCCTTTCTGGTGAAGGTGGAAGGGGAATATGGTATGAAGCGTTGTTTCCTGCTTATGTGATAGATGATGACGGACATATCACACCCCTGGTGATGCAGACATTTATCTACCCAGACCCTGTTTATTATGTCCTTGTTGCCGATGGTGGTGGAAGAACAGCAAGATTCATGCTCCCTGGCGATAGTGTTCAAATCGGCGATGTTGAGTTTACGTTTAATGCACCGGCTTATTTTTCGGGAATTAGGGTCAAGGAAGTTCCACACCCATTTTTGGAACTGCTTTTTGCATCATTTATTTTGATCATTATTGGCTTTTGGCTTTGTTTTTTCCATTTACCTACCTTGGTTGGAATCGGAAAAGACAAATACAAAACAGCAGGTTCAAATGATGGAGTGCAGTTGGAAATAGAAGCATTTCTAAAAGCGAACAAGGAGACTAGTACTCAATGCTGAATATTTTAGATATAATTTTTAACGCTGGACTTATTGTTTATGGTGTTGCCATTCTTTTACGTCTTGTTAGTTCGATGACGAAAAAAGATGGCATATCTCAGATTTCATGGGGCGTTTATTTATTGGCAACTGCCATCCATTTGGCATATTTCATCAGCAGAGCGATGATATCAGGACGGCTTCCATTATCCAATCAATTCGAGTTTGCCATGTCTTTTTCCTTGGGTATATCGCTTATATATATCGTGCTAATTCTAAAATTCAAGGCAAACTGGATAGCACCATACGCAACCCTTGCTGCGTTTCTCATGCTGTGCTACGCTGCTTCTTTACCCAAGGAAATCAGAGAATTGATGCCTGCACTTCGCTCCCAATGGTTTGCCTTGCATATTGGAGCAGCTGTCATATCATATTCTTCCTTTGTCCTATCGGGCTGTGCAGGAGTGAAATATTTGTTGGACTTAAAAAAAGGAGAGCCCGAGGATGGCGTTCATTTAAGGCAGATAGACTTTTTTTCCTATAGACTCGTGGCATTGGGGATTTTAATGCTTACCGTCGTCATATTGTCTGGTGCTGTTTGGGCAGAAGAAGCCTGGTCTTCATTTTGGTCATGGGACCCCAAGGAGCTATGGTCTTTGATTACTTGGATAATTTATGCGATATATTTGCATCAGCGTTTACGTAAAAATTGGCAAGGCAAACGTATGGCTATATTTTCGATTGTAAACGTGGGAGTTGTGCTATTTACTTTCATCGGAGTGAATGTGCTATTACCTGGACTACATTCATATAGATAAAAATTTATAATTATTATAAAACATCACTAAAGGTTATTTTATATAAAAACACTTCATTGTTGTTTCATTGCCACCTTGTGTGGTATTATGAATTGCGCTGTAGTTTGCACCGTGTTTTTTCGATATATATATTAGTAGTCAATAATGTGCGAATAATTTCGTGCTTTAGATATTTAATTGGAGGTTTTATTTAATGGCAAAAACAGCGGACAACAATTTTGGATTTACGGTGGCAATGCTTGCTGCTTATCTGGTGGTCACCTTTTCGATGATATATGCCCATGGGAAAATAGCTCCTAGCTTTTATTATGGCTCATCGGTTCCCAGTGGCGATTCATCTGTGCAAATATCGGGGGAGCTGCTACCGGAAGGTGTTGTAGAAGCATATTTAAATAACGATGGTTCAATGGTCATAATCGCAATAGGACAGGGCTTCAGCGGAGATGTGGAGTTCATAGTGGAGCTGGATTCCTCTGGAAAATATACCAGTATAACCATGGGAGCAAACAAAGAAACCGCCAATGTGGGCGGCAATGTAAAAAATCCAGAGTATCTGGAACAATACTACGGTCACAGAGATCCAAACTCTATTGATGCTCTAACAGGAGCGTCCCGCACATCAGCGGCCCTGGTGGAAGCTTTAGAACTTTGCAATCAAGTCTTTGATGCAGTTAATTGATAAAATGGAATTTTAGTACCATCGAAAAGCGCCATTCTACAAAAATGAAAGTCTGGTGCTTTTTTGCTGTTTGCATATTTGACTTGATTGGTGCATCTTGATATAATAATCAAGTTTATTTTTGTTGGGAGATTTAGCTGATGTGGATTTCCGATAAGTGGTCAGAATATGAGCTTTTGGACTGCTCCTCTGGCGAGCGTTTAGAACGCTGGGGGAAGCATATCTTAATTCGACCAGACCCACAGGTTGTTTGGGAAACAACAAAGGAAAATCCATACTGGAATAAAGCAAATGCCCATTATCACCGCTCATCAACAGGCGGAGGGCAATGGAGCAAAAAAGAGATTCCTGATAAATGGGAAATTGCATATAAGGATTTAAGTTTTTATGTTAATTTAATGAATTTTAAGCATACTGGCTTATTTCCAGAACAAGCAGTAAATTGGGACTATATAATTGATAAGATAAAAAATGCAAATAGAAACATCAATGTCTTGAATCTTTTTGCATATACAGGCGGAGCGACCTTAGCTGCATCGTCAGCTGGAGCCCAGGTTTGTCATGTGGACGCTGCTCGTAATATGGTTTCTCGAGCAAGGGACAATGCGAAATTATCCGGTCTTGAAGAGAAGCCAACACGTTGGATTGTGGATGATTGCAGCAAGTTTGTAAAGCGGGAAATCAACCGTGGAAGAAGATACGATGCAATTATAATGGATCCACCCTCATATGGAAGAGGTCCCTCTGGCGAAGTATGGAAGCTGGAAGATGATTTGTATGAATTTCTCAAGCTATGTGGCGAGGTACTTTCAGACAAGCCTCTGTTTGTACTCATTAACTCCTACACAACAGGCTTATCTCCATCTACTCTAAGCTACATCACCCAATCAGTCCTAGGCGGCAAAGCCGAAAGCCAAGAACTAGGCATCCCAGTAACATCCAGCGGACTAACCCTCCCCTGCGGAGCAGCCTGCAGATGGAGCGCATAATTATTAATTTAAAAACAAGGTTTTTTACTATGGACTCTATTATTCGGACTGAAAAACTATATTTCTCTTATGATGCTGATGTCGCATCCGTGGTTCTTAATGGGATTGATTTGGAGATCGAGAAGGGGACTTTTGTTGCGGTTTTGGGGCATAATGGGTCGGGGAAATCTACCCTTGCTAAGCATTTTAATGCGCTTCTTCTTCCCCAGGGGGGGCATGTTTATGTTGGGGGAATAGATACTGCCAACGAAGAGCTATTGCTGGAAATTCGTAGAAGAGTTGGAATGGTTTTTCAGAATCCAGATAATCAAATAGTGGCAACCGTGGTCGAAGAAGATGTTGCCTTTGCTCCAGAGAATCTTGGCTATCCCTCCCATGAGATTCGGGAGAGGGTGGATGAAGCTTTGAAAATGGTTAATATGTATGAATATCGACAGCACGCACCCCACTTGTTATCTGGAGGACAAAAGCAGCGTGTGGCAATTGCTGGAGTTTTAGCCATGAACCCGCAGTGCATTGTCTTTGACGAGCCCACAGCCATGCTTGACCCACAAGGTAGAGAGAGTACCATAAAAACGATTCGTGAGTTGAGGGATAAGCACGGCGTTACCATTGTTTTAATTACCCACCACATGGAAGAAGCTATTGATGCAGACAGGGTTATAGTTATGTCCGAAGGTAAGATAGTAATAGATGCTGCACCTAGAGATGTTTTTTACAATGTCACTGTACTAAAAAATGCTGGATTGAGCGTTCCAGAGACGGTTCAAATAATTCACGAGCTTCAAGATGACGGTTTTTCCATTGACACGAAGGCTCTGACCATAGAAGAGTGTGCAAAAGCTATATTCGAAGCATTAAAATAAAATATCATATAATCATAATTGACAATATTTACATAGTCTATTGCCAAAACATATTTGCTAGAAGGTTTAAATGAAAGGAGCCCTCTCCTTGCCGCTGATTAGGACAGAAAAACTGACGCATACATATAGCATCGGCACGCCCTTTGAGCGTGTTGCTGTTCTTGATGTGGATTTTGAAATGGAAAAAGGCGAATATTTAGCCATAATAGGACATACAGGGTCAGGAAAGTCAACTTTTATACAACATTTGAACGGACTTCTAAAGCCAAATTCGGGTCGAGTCTTTTTTGAAGAGCGTGATATACACGATTCAAAGGATTGGACTCGTCAAGTTCGTTTTATGGTGGGAATTGTCTTTCAATATCCCGAATACCAGCTTTTTGAATCCACATTATATGATGATATTGCCTTTGGACCTCGAAACATGGGGTTGTCTGAAAATGAAGTGCATCTGCGTGTCATGGAAGCCGCTGGTTTTGCCTCCATTGACATATCTTTAATGGATAAATCACCCTTTGAATTGTCAGGAGGCTTAAAAAGGCGTGCTGCAATAGCGGGTGTGATTGCCATGCAACCGCAAGTATTGGTGCTTGATGAACCCACAGCCGGGCTTGACCCTCAAGGTAGAGAAGAAATTATTTCAAACATTAATGAATATAAGCGCGCCCATGATGCAACAATTATAATGGTCACTCATAATATGGAAGAAGTGGCGAAAAATGTAAATAGAATAGTCATTTTTGAAAATGGTGGGATTGTTATGGATGGCTCACCTGGGGAGGTTTTTTCCCAAAGTGAGCGGCTTTTGGAAATGGATCTTTCTCCACCCCAAGCAACACTGATTGCCCAGCAATTAATAAAACTGGGATTGAAAATTGATAAAGACATATATACATTATCCCAGCTTAGGTTTGCTCTAAATAAATTGCAGAGCCATAAGAATAATTAAATGTGACAAAGTAGCAGTAACCGCACTATAACGTCCTTGCGATGAGCGTTGCTTTGATACTATCCAGATTTAAATATGACAATCGTTGCGAAATTACACGATTATAGTCGCAGAAAATTCGCATTAATAATATTGAGGTGCCATATCATTGCTTAAAGACATCACCCTTGGACAATATTTTCCAGGAGATACCATTGTTCACCGATTAGACCCTCGCACAAAGCTGATCCTTACAATGGTGTATATTACTGCGCTTTTTATGGCAAATGTACTACCTGCATTTCTTTTAATGATTATTGTCTTGATGACCTGCCTGGCTTTGTCGAAAATAAAAGCAAAAACTGCCCTAAAGGGTATAAAACCCGTGGTTTTTATATTGGTATTTATGACGTTACTAAATATATTTTTTTACGGTGGAGATACCATTCTTATACAGTTTTATGTTATCGTTATAACAAAAGAAGGAATATTGAGAGCGGTGTATATGGCAGTGCGACTTATTATGCTGATTGTTGGCTCATTTCTTCTTACCTATACAACCTCTCCCATTGCCCTCACAGACGGCATTGAAAAGCTACTCAACCCATTAAAAAAGCTTAAAGCTCCAGTCCATGAACTTGCTATGATGATGAGCATCGCATTGCGTTTCATACCAACACTAATCGAAGAAACCGATAAAATAATGAGTGCGCAAAAATCCCGAGGAGCGGATTTTGAATCTGGAGGATTAGTTAAAAGAGCAAAGGCAATATTACCCATTATTATTCCACTTTTTATCTCTGCGTTCCGTCGAGCAGATGAGCTGGCAATAGCAATGGAGAGTCGCTGTTATCATGGTGGCGAAGGCAGAACGAGGATGAAGGAAATTAAGACAAGCGGGATAGACTATGCAGCATATGCTTTTGCTGGGATAATCGTCGCATCGATTATATTGCTCAGGCGGACAGGCTTATGGATGATATGAAAAATATTGCGGTACGGCTCATGTATGATGGTACGAAATACCACGGATGGCAAGTTCAAAAAAGCGTCAGTACAATTTCTGGAACCATCGAAGAAGCTCTGTCTCGTTTATATGGCGAAGAAATAAGGATAATAGGCTGCGGGCGAACTGATGCTGGTGTGCATGGAAAACAATACTGCTTTAGCTATAAAGCCAAGCCTAGTATACCCATTGAAAGGCTGCCATATGCCGTTAATGCTCTATTGCCCTCTGATATAGCTTTGCAAAGGGCGATTTATGTTCCCGATGATTTTAATGCCAATTTATCTTGTTTAAAAAAGGAATATACTTATTTGATATATAATTCGAGAATCCGCGACCCCTTTTATGTGACCAGAGCTCTTTTTTATCCGCTGAGCATCGATATTGATGCCATGGATAAAGCAGCTTTGAGTTTTGTGGGAACTCACGATTTTTCAGCGATGCGTTCAGTGGGAACTGTCACAAAAACAACAATAAGGACTGTGTACTGGTGCGAAATCGATGTATCGGAACCCTTTATCGAGATTCGTATTTGCGCCGATGGATTTTTATACAATATGGCAAGGGCAATTGTTGGAACTTTATTATATGTGTCGGAAAAAAAGATAGCCCCAGAAGCAATATCAAGTTTACTTGAAGCTAGGGACCGTCGAGCCGCTGGTCCCACAGTACCACCCCATGGACTCTATTTAACGAAATTGTGGTACGAGGGAGAAGCTGGTAAAATGTTTACGTAAAATCTATATCTTTTTTTTAGAAAACATGATATAATGCTAGTTGCGCAAGGGGTATAAATAATTACTGGGTGGCATTATGACCAGCAATACCAAAAATAAATCCAAAAAGCGAAGACCAATTAGAACGCTTTTGATTGTCTTATCTTTATCTGCACTTTTGTATGCTGTTATATATTTTGCCTCTGGGAAAAGATTATCCATACCAAATTTATCAGATATATTCAACAGCAGCAAATCTTCAGATATGGCAGAGGAGTATTTGTTCCAAGTTGGTCATAACAGGGTCTATGCCAGTTTGGATAATTCCATCGTTGCTGTTGGGACTCTTGGCATGCAAATATTGGGGGCTGATGGTAATGAAATTTTCAGGGATTCATTCAAGATGACGAGCCCTTCTATAAAAACAATCAATGGATATGCGATAGCATATGATATAGGCGGTTCATCCCTGCGACTCTTTAAGAAAAACGAGATTATCACCAGCATGGATGTCGAGGGTGAGATTTGCAGTGTTTCAATTAATCCTAATGCTTGGATAAGCGTTTGCACCCAGGAAAACAATGCATATAAGGGCATCGTTACAGTTTACAACAATAACGGTTCCCCTGTTTATAAAGTCAATATGGCAAGTGGATATGTGTTGGCATCAGCGATAACAGCGGATAATAAAAGCATTGCGGTGCTGAGTATTAGCCAAGAAGGCAGTAGGATTATCTTCTACAATCTCGATAGCGAAGAAACTCAAAGGGTTTTCGATATGCCAGGGACGCTCATATTGGACTTGTGCTATTTAAACGGAAACGATATTTTAGCTATTACACCCACTGAGCTTTTGCTTATTAAAAAAAGCAATGAATCAGAGCTTTTATATTCATTTGATGAAAATCGCTTATCTGGTTATGTCCTTAATGCTGATTTAATTACATTGAGTCTTACCAGTTCATCAAATGCTAATTATTATGGCTATCAAGGACTGCTGGTAACACTTGATAAAACTGGACGAATCCTTGGTGAAATCGAAACAAACAAAGAACCCATTACAATGGCATCGGGTAACGGCTTTATAGCAATAACCCAAAATGACGGTGTGGTGTTTTATACCACTTCGTTGGATGAAATCACCATATCTAGCCAATACGGTTCTTTTGCTGGAGCAACAGCGGCAATATCTCTTAACAAAAATCATGCCCTCGTAGCTAGCGATTATTTCGCTTACACTGTTTTGCTCGATGGCTGATATTAAAGAGACATAGTACATTGTAAGGCGTGTGTGTATAATATGTTGGTACTCGGCATTGACTTGGCGATTATCGGAACAGTTGCATTTTGCGGGTGGCGCGGATACAGCAATGGACTCATTAGAGGTGTTTTTGGTGTTGTCACCCTCGTATTGTCATTATTTGCAGCAAGTGTAGCAGCTTCGGCATATTCGGACGCTTTTTCTGACCTGATTAATCCCTTTGTCAGCGGTGTAATTGATACAGCTCTTGTTGACATATTAGATAACGATATGGAACATGACCCAAGTATCTTTGAAGGTAAGTCCGAAAACTATTCTACAGCATATAAAGCATTGCGGCGCATAGGTTTACCCCAATCACCAGCAATGCGCGTTGCTGAGCTTGCGACTAGCGGGAGGTCAAATGAGGGAATCCCGGAAACATTGCTATCTGATTACCTAGCAGATAGACTGTCTTCGGTTTTGGCATTTGTGGCTGTTTTCGGCATAGCATTTGTGTTAATGGGAATAATATTTGCTGTAATCGGTAATCTCATTAACTTCGTATTTTCCCTCCCTGGTTTAGCTCTAGTAGATTCCATTGCTGGAGCTGCGTTTGGCACTGCAAAAGGACTTCTCATCGTGTTTGTGCTAGCCACAGTGGTCAGGTATGTGGGTTTAATAGCGCCAAATGTGATTGAGAGTACAAAAATTTTAAAGTATATAGTAAATAACAATCCAATAGCGAATGTAATCGGTATATAGTGATTAATTCGCAATCATCGGTTCGCACTCTTTCCTATAACTATAAAACATGATACAATAGCAACAGCTCCTTTACGAAAATGATGAGGTGACATGTGTGAAGACTGTCCCGAATATAATTTCCATTTTTAGGATGTGTCTGGTACCAATTTTTATATTTGTATACTTTTCCGACAAAAGCGACATCAAAGCTCTCCCGACTTTGATATTTGCAATCGCTGCCTTCAGCGATGTTGTGGATGGGTATTTAGCACGGAAATTTGAAGCATCTTCAAAACTTGGAAAATTCCTCGATCCCTTTGCTGATAAATTGATGACTACAACTGTAATGGTCTGCATTGCCATCGATGGGATTATTCCTTTCTGGGCGGTGCTGGTGGCAATAATCAAGGAAATACTAATGGCAATAGGTGGTGTTGTTATCCATAGGGTAGCCCATGCGGAAATGATGCCAGCGAATATGATGGGAAAAATGGCAACATTCGTGTTTTTCCTCGTTTGTACCACACTTATGCTTTTTCGCCAAATACCCAAGATAATAGCAACGGGGATGATATCCTTCGCCATACTACTAACTATTCTATCCTTGGGAAGTTATATCCAAGAATATACTATATTAATGAAAAATAGAAATAACGATAAATCGGGGCATGAGAACTGTCCGCCATGACGCTGTAATCGTGAGCAGTTCTGAAATCACATCGCCTCAAAGAAGGTAGGTAATTACAAATGATGCGACCAACTATTTGCGCTAGGTGCAACAAAAACGCAGCAGTGATATTCATTACAAAAATCGAAAACGGACAATCTTCAAATGAGGGGATTTGCCTAAAATGCGCCCGGGAAATGAATATCAAACCTGTTGAAGATATCATACGACGGATGGGGTTGACGGATGATGATCTCGATAGCCTCACAGACGAAATGATGGAAGCAATGGGTGGCTTAGAGAGTATGTCCGACCAGGAAAACAATACTGACGAGGGCAGAACTGCAACATTTCCGTTTCTCAACAGGCTGTTTGGGGGACCTGATGATACACCGCCTCGGGATTTCACCAGACCAAATCGAGATGCGGAGCGAGAGAATACTGATAGGCAACAGCAAGGACAAGGTGGCAACAATAGGCGTAGGTATCTGGAAAGCTACTGCATTTCTCTGACAACAAGGGCTGCAGAGGGGAAACTAGACAGGATTGTCGGTAGAGAACTGGAAACTGAGCGGGTTGTCCAAATCCTCAATAGAAGACAAAAGAACAATCCTTGCCTCATTGGCGAACCAGGTGTCGGCAAGACAGCGATTGCCGAGGGTTTAGCTCAGCGCATATATGATGGGGTTGTTCCCAATAAGCTGAGGGATAAAGAAGTCTTTTTGTTGGATTTGACTGCTCTTGTTGCAGGCACCCAATTTAGAGGACAGTTCGAGAGCCGAATGAAAGGCTTGGTGGAAGAAATCCGAAGCCATGGGAATGTCATTTTGGTCATTGATGAAGTCCATAGCCTCGTGGGTGCTGGAGATGCTGAAGGCTCTATGAATGCAGCCAATATTCTAAAACCAGCATTGTCTCGTGGAGAGATTCAAGTCATCGGTGCCACAACCCTTAACGAGTACAGAAAGCACATCGAAAAAGACGCAGCTCTGGAACGTAGATTCCAACCTGTCATCGTGGAAGAACCATCGATTGCTGACTCAATTGATATTATCATGGGTATAAAGCATTACTACGAATCATACCATGGTGTCGTGATTCCAGATGAAATGGCAAGACAAGCGGTGATACTGTCAGAGAGATATATTACAGACAGGTTCTTACCGGATAAAGCAATAGACCTTATAGATGAAGCTTGTTCCGATATGAATCTTAAAAGTGAATTAATCGCCCGCAAAGATGCGATTATTAAGGAAAGAGCAGATTTGCAAAAAGAGAGGGATAAACTTGGTTCTACCCCCAACTCCAGCGATTATGAGCGTCTTGCAGAGCTTCGCAGCTTGGATTTGAGACTCTCGGAAGAGTTTGAGGAATTGGAAAAGCAAGGCGTCCCCTCCATGACCATGGACAATTTAGCCAGAGTGATTGAGCTTTGGACAAAAATTCCAGCTTCCAGTATTAGGGAAGACGAATTTAAACGACTTTCCGAACTTGATCAGCGTCTCAAAGAGCATATAATCGGTCAGGACGATGCAGTGGAAGCCGTCTGTGCAGCAATTAAGCGTAATCGTGTTGGCATTGCCGCAAAACGGAAACCAGTTTCCTTTATATTCATTGGCTCCACCGGCGTTGGAAAAACGGAGCTAGTGAGAAGGCTTGCTGCTGATATGTTCGATTCTCCGGACTCACTGGTCAGGCTTGATATGTCCGAGTTTATGGAAAGGCATACAGTATCTCGCATAATCGGTTCTCCCCCTGGATATATCGGTTATGATGAAGCTGGACAGCTGACAGAAAAAATCCGTCGCAGACCATATAGTGTTGTCCTTTTTGACGAAATTGAGAAGGCCCATCCTGATGTTATGAACATTTTGCTTCAGATACTAGATGACGGTAGAATCACAGATGCCCATGGACGCACAATCAATTTTGAAAATACAATCATCATCATGACGACCAACGCTGGCAGCGATAGAAAAGACAGCGCACTCGGCTTTAATCGCACGGAAGATGAGCATGGACAGGAAAAACAAGAAAAAGCTCTAAAAGATTTCTTGCGTCCGGAGTTTATAAACCGCGTAGACGAAATCATATACTTCAACCTACTTGATGAGGACAACTTTAAGGCTATTGCCAGGCTGATGCTCAAGGAGCTTGCCGATTCCATGGCAGAAAAACCCATAGAGCTTCGCTTTGATGATAAGCTTATTGAATATCTCACCGAAAAATCATTCTCCCAAATATATGGTGCGCGCAATTTGCGTCGGCTCATTCAAAAGGAGATTGAGGACAGAATAGCTGCTGAAATGATTTCCAACTATGCACAACCGATTGAAAAAGTAGGACTAACTGCCCAAGACGGCGAGATTCAAATCGAAACAGAGTAAACTTACCACATAGTAAAAATTAGATAACCTAACCGTGTCATTCTGAGCGAAGCGAAGAATCTAATTGCACCGACTTTTGGTGTAAAATAGATTACAATTCGCAGGCAAGCTCAGAATGACATTGGATTATTATCGATTAATTGCATTTCTTAAGAAAAACGTAATAATTCCGTAAGACTAGCGTAAGCCTCTAGTGTTTTAATATGGGAGCAATTGCAAAAACTTTACACGTTTTGGAGGAAAACATGATGAAAAGGAAAATATCAATCAGGCTACTTAGCTTAATTATCGCTTTAGTGGTACTAGGCGGTGCGGTGGGATATGCAGCCATGATGGGCTCGCCATATGACACAGTGAAAAAAGCTTTACTGGATGCACTCAGCTATACCAATGTCACAATTGTGGGAGAGGCAAAATTATCCATCAACGGCGAGGTATTCCAAAGCGAAAAAATGTTCAATGTTATTGGAGAGAGTAGCTCGCTTACCTACTATTACACAGAAAATGGTGAAGTATACAATTTTTATTACAACTCTGACACCATGAGTATGTATGGCTTTGCTTCTGAAGATTCAGCTGGAGTAAACTGGTATAGTGCCAGTGTTTATGGACCATCATATTCAACTCGAAACCGCAGTTATTCCATGATGAGCATAGAAGAGTTAAATTCCGCAGAAATGCGCTTTATCGAGCTTTTAATTGATGTGTTGGTGGGAGACCTTAAAAATAACATTACCATGTCATCAAGGGATGGTGTCCGCATAATCCAAGGTACCCTTACAGATAGCCAAATCCCAGAGCTTGTTAAAGCTGGAATTGATGTTGCCATCGAACAGCAAGGAAGATGGTTCTATGATTGGCAAGAAGTCAGCTTCGATGGTGTAGATTATATCACTGAAGAAATCCGTATCGAAAGTGGAGAAAAAACTGTTACAACCTATAGGCAAACTGTTAGAGCTATGACAGATGAAGAGCAGGAAGCTTGGGATGATGGCTCATATTCATTTTATAGACATAACTCAAGCGAAGCCTATTGGGGAGAAACATACTACGACGGTGTTTTTTATATCAACGAAGGTTCACGGGAGCAAATTGCACAGTATAAAGGACCAGCAGAGCGTTCCGATTTTAATAATTATACTCCATATAATATGCCACTGAGCAGCTTGGTGATAGATTATGTTCATGGTGAAGCAACGATAGATTCAAAAGGTAACTTGCTTAGCCTTGGAGGAAACGCCACGATTACCATCGTCAATATTTTTGACGACAGCTATACAATGGAAATTGATGTTAGTGTAGCTTTTACTGATATTGGTACAAGCAACCCAGAATTTCCGATACCCGGAGCTCAGACAGTACTCACATATGAGTATCTAAAATCCTTGTTTGGCGATGAACAATACAATTATTATGTGTACTTTAACCTAAACGATGATGGAAGCATTAACCTCGACAGTCTAACAACAACGTATCCAATATCGTACGATCAACCAGTAGGAAGATCCAGTTATGGAAATCCTTTTCCCGTCACAGAATATGTTATAGTAGATGACTTTGACTTGGAATTAATGGAAGCCAGCAAGGAGAAGCAAATAGATAATGATGCTTCCGTTGAAGAAAGCGAAGATGATAATTTTGACGAAGCTGTTTCTCCTGATGATATGCAAGACTACAACGAAGCAGATGATGAGCTCGAAGCAGGTATCGACAATGAGAATAGTTATGATGCCATGGATAATATAAGTGATGACGATGCAGCCGATGACATTGCAAATGAAAATGATGATAGTATTGTAGAAGGATAAAATTATGATACTGGAACTGGATAATCTTAGTAAAGTATATAAGAATGGACGCGGCGCGGAGGACATTTCCTTCGCGCTCGCCCCAGGTGAGGTGCTGGGCTTGCTAGGTCCCAACGGCTCAGGAAAAACCACCACAATGAAAGCAATAGCAGGGCTAGTCCAACCCACAAGGGGAACAGTTCGTATTTGCGGGATTGATGCTGTGAAAAACCATGAAGCGGCAATGAAGCACACCGGCTGCCTTATTGAAGCACCAGCTCTTTATGACCATATGACAGCACTACAAAACCTCAAAATGGCAGCGCGTTTTTATAAAGGCGTTGATAATGGGCGCATTGACGAGGTTTTGCATCTTGTGGATATGGAAAAATATAGAAAAGACAAAGTTTCCACCTTTAGTTTGGGTATGCGCCAAAGACTTGGCTTAGCACTTGCACTATTATCGGAACCGGAGCTTCTCATACTCGATGAACCAGCAAATGGTTTAGATATAGAGGGCATGATATATGTGAGAGAAGTGGTTACAAATGCAGCAAGCAAAGGGGCAGCTGTGTTGATTTCTTCCCACTTGGCACACGAAATTGAACAATGCGCCACTAAGGCAGCGATTATATATAGCGGAAAACTGTTATGTGTGGAGAGCATGGAAGGGATTTTATCCCAATCTCCCAGTCTGGAAGACTTTTTCTTAGCGCAAGTATCAAAAACTAGAATTGAAAGAATGGAATAGTTGGAGGTGTTAAGATGGCATCCTTGATGGCATCATTTCGCAATGAATGGGCAAAATTAATTGCCCGAAAAAAATATCTGGTCTTTATAATAATTGGTTTGCTTATTTGCCTGCTTTGGTCGGGCTTAAGCCAAATCATTTCTGGTTTTGCCAGAACCCAGGGAGGATTTAACATTAACTTAACACCTACTCCCATGACTGCTCTTCCCTTGTTTTTGCAAATACTTATACCATTTTTGATATTTATGGGAGTAACTGACTTAATAACAGTCGAAGGTGCTGATAATAACCTGAAAGCCATGTTATGTCGCCCCGTGGAGCGGTGGAAGCTGTACGCATCAAAACTCATGGCTGTACTCACATACGCTGCACTTTATTTGGCTTGTGTCTTTGTTATGACAGCAGTGTTAAATCAGGTGTTTGGAAAACAGCTCAGTGCAAATGAGTTATTTATGGCACTTGTTTCCTATGCGCTGACCCTTATCCCTTTGGCAATATTGTCTGCTTATGCCGCTTTAGTCGCCCTGATGGGACGCAGCGGCACTCTGACAATGTTTCTTTTATTACTATCATATATGCTATTAAATGCACTACCTTTTTTCTTCCCAGTTCTAAGTGAGATACTTTTCACCTCCTACCTAAGATGGTACAGACTATGGATAGGAGCCCTCCCCAACCCCGGAAAAATGCTCCACATGTTACTAATAGTAACCGGCTACGCCACAACATTCTTCACCGCCGGCAGCCTGTTATTTGATAGAAAAGAATACTGATTCAATTAATTGAAACCGGAGGTGCTATATTGTCTGTTCGTATACGAATTTTTCTGAGTAGCATTACTGCTATACTTGTGATAAATGCGGTTTCCATGGCTGCGGGGTTTTTGTTGTTTTATTTTATTGCTAATCCTTATTCTGGTCAGAGACTCAGGGAAAATATTGGCTATATAACTGCTCGATACTTTACCATGGGTGGCCTTGTAATGCTGCTCATTAGTGGAGTTGGAGCATTATGGATAATTGCTGTCAATATCAAAAGAGTTACAAGTCCGCTGGAGCGACTAAAGCAGGCTGTGTCAGAAATTCGTGAAGGCAACCTGGATTTTGAATTGGTTATTACTGGCAACGATGAGTTTACAGAGCTTGGCACTGGCTTTGAGCAAATGCGAATACGACTAAAAAACACCATTGGTCTTCAAGAAAGAGCAGAAACAGAGCGGAGGCTGATGATGGCTTCCATAACCCATGACTTGCAAACGCCAATCACATCAATCATTGGATACTCAGAGGGCATACTTGATGGAGTGGCATCGACCCCGGATAGAGTTTATGAATATGTCAATGTGATAATAAAAAAGGCGAAAAGCTTAAAGCTTCTCGCCGAGGATTTGTCATTATTAAGCAAACTGGAAAATGCGAGCTTACCCCTGGAAAAGATGGAAACTGATATTGGTGAGTTTTTAATTGAGCTTATATCGGAGTTTAAATATAACGAGCCGAATATGGTGCTGGAAACTCAAATAAAATCAGGTTTTATATCGAGTATTGACAGAGAGAAACTTGCAAGGGTATTTATTAATATTCTAGAAAATAGTGTAAAATACACAAGTCCGGAGCAGTCAGATCCAAAAGTTGAAATAAGCCTTAGTAGACAAAATGGTGATGTATTAATAAAAATATCTGATAATGGGATTGGCATATCACATTCGGATCTTCCCTATGTTTTTGACGATTTTTATAGAGCCGATGCATCGAGAACAGGACAGAGCGGAAGCGGTTTAGGCTTATCAATCGCCAGGCATTTGGTGACGCTTCACAATGGAAAGATATGGATTATCAACAACCCCGACCGAGGAATTTCAGTCAACATAACTTTGCCGCTATTGTATGCACCCCCAGTAACATACTGAATCTCACTTCACCCAAAGTTGCTACCACTCGATAGTACAAACGAAAAAAAGGAGCTAATATCTAATGCCGAATATTCTAATCGTGGAAGATGATGCTGAAATTGCTGCGCTCCAGCGAGATTATTTATTGATGGCAGGCTTTGAAACTCTAATCGTTGACAATGGCATCGAAGGATTGGAAGCGGCAAAGGAAGCCGATTTAGTAATCCTTGACATCATGTTACCTGGAATGGACGGTTTTGAGATTTTGAAAACCTTAAGGGAAACAATGGACATTCCAGTACTCATGCTCTCAGCCCGTAGCGAAGATATTGACAAAATACGTGCATTAGGGCTGGGTGCTGATGATTATATTCAAAAGCCTTTTTCTCCTGGGGAGTTGGTGGCAAGGGTGAAAGCGCACTTAACCCGCTATGAGCGATTGACCTCAGTAGCGGGCAATGGTGAAGGAAAAAGAAAACTCTCAGTGAGAGGCTTAGAACTTGACCCAGATGATAGGCGAGTCCTTGTCCATGGCAATGAATGTAGCCTCACTCCAAAGGAATTCGATATTTTATTATTTCTTTTACAAAACCCAAACAGAGTATTTTCAAAAGACCATCTATTCGAGCGCATCTGGGGTTTAGAAGCTCTAGGAGATGGCGACACGGTAGTTGTCCACATTCGACGCATCAGAGAAAAAATCGAACCCGACCCCCAAAACCCTCAATATATAGAAACAGTATGGGGTGCAGGATACAGGTTTAGAGTCTGACTCAGACGACAATTAATAACGAGTAATGAATGATTAATAATGAATAATGAATAATTAATTCAATTAACAATGAACAATTATTCATCATTCATTATTCATTTTTAATTAACGAAAGAGTTCTCGGAAGCGTTGGAAGAAGGTTGTTTCTTCTGTTTCGGGGGGAGTTATGCTTGGTGGCGCTGGGCGTTTTATTCCTTCTGTTTGCATTAGAAACTGCACTGCGCTGATTTCACCGTTCATTTCAGAAACAAAGGACACAACAGGACCCTCGCTACCTAGCATTTCGTCCACCGTATCTTTAATTCCATCAACAATGTCTGTATCCAAAGTTGAGGTGTTTTCGCGGATTTCTCCAGTTCCATCTTTTAGGGTTTCAACACCATCGTATAGCTCTCTGGTTCCGTCATACAACTCCCTGATACCATTGCGAAACTCAACAGCACCATCGCGAATCTCTCTTGCTCCATCATGAAGCTCCGAAACACCATCGTTGAGTTTAATCACTCCATCGTGAAGCTCAATCACTCCGTCTCGCAGCTCGATTACACCATTATGCAGCTCAACGATTCCATCGAAGAGATCCACAACACCATCTCGCAATTCTATGACACCATCGCGAAATTCTATAACCCCATCTCGTAACTCAATAACCCCATCTAGTAACTCCCGGGAGCCTTCGGCGAGTTTTTTTACGCCATCCACTAGCTCTCCTGTGCCTTCATAAAACTCTTCCATGCCTTCTGTATACTCTTTTAACCCATCCCTATACTCAGCTAAACCATCGGTAAACTTGGTCACACCTCTGGAAAGGGAAGCAGCTCCAACGCTGATTTGATATATTCCTGTATTATAACTAGAGAGACCACCCAGCAATGCTTCATAACTTGCCAGCATTGTATATAGTTCCATTAAAGGAGCGGCAGCAGGATTTTGTAATGCTTGATCTATTATGGTATCCATATACGCAGCCATCAAATCGTCCACAGCTTGCTGCATCGATAATTGCACCAGAGGGTCAGCCAACTGGGCATCAACGGCTCCATCAATCATTGCCTTAAATGGCGCAGCCAAAGCATTATACGCAGCCATTGTCAGCCCATATGCTTCTAGTATAGCATTTAATATTTCATTGCGTGTTCCGGCTTCCACAGATAGTTCAAATTGAGCGCGAGCAGCTGTTATAGCAGGTCCAGTTACCATACCTGTTAGTACAGTGGCATAATTATCGGGGGTGAGTGGTGGAAATGATGTGGCTGTGGCGTAAGTAGCAAGTTGGGCATTTGCCATCTGTAATAAGACATCGAAATAAGCTGAAAATCCGTCATATAATGGTCTCCCACCAGCGGAAGCCATACCAGCTCCAGTTGCAAAATCGGACATTCCAGACGAAAGCTCCTTGGCACCATCAAGGATTTCCAAGAAACCTTTATACAGCTTTTCGGAACCGTCCAGTATTTCTTTTACTCCATCATAGAGTTCATCAACACCATCATAAAGCTCAGAAACGCCATCGTCAAATTCTCGGACACCATCAACAAGCTCCTCAACGCCATCGAGCATATCTTCCATACCCTCTGCCATTTCAATAACGCCGTCTTTGAGGTCTCGTACACCATCTCTTAGTTCCAGCGTGCCGTCTGACAGCTCTATAACACCATCTCTCAGCTCCTCTGTGCCATCAAACAATTCGCCAACACCATCGACCAATTCTCCAGTTCCGTCTAAAAACTCTTCCATTCCATCAGCAAATTCAACGCTTCCGTCATAAAGCTCAGAAACACCTTTATTTAAATCAAAGATTCCATCAAGGAGTTCTTGAACACCATCATCTAATTCCACCAATCCATCAATGAGTTCTTGGAGATCAGAAAAATCCACATCATCGAAATCAAAACCCATGTTCATGGTAACACCGGCTATGGTTATTGAAGGCATTTCAAAATTATCCACATCAGTGGTGATGAGCAATTGTGCTTCCTTCCCTGGAAAAATTATGAAATTAATCTGCCTGTTTCCGCCTGCTGCTGCAATTGTGCCTGACGGAGCTTGAATGTTTCTACAAATGGAAGTATCTAGTGAAACAGAGATTTGTAAACAATACCTGTCGAAAAACTCCAAATTACCTGCTTCGTTGAATTTGGTGTTGATTTCCATTTCCAAATAACCGCTTTTTCCACCAAGTTCGTCAGCATCAATGGATAAGCCATCAAGTGTATATATAATAGAGAAGTCCCAGGGAAGCTGGGCATCCATCAAAAAACCTTCGTAAAATAAAATACTATCGGAAGTGTCGATGGTGACAATCCCATCTCGAAGTCGCAAAACATCCATGTTGGAAAGGTTTTGCACATAGGAATAGTTGCCGTAATCGATGATTTGACGGTTTTCGTCCAATGTGAAGCTGTTTACCACATAGACATCTCTCATAGAGCCATCATTATTGAGGCGGACATATATCACTTCCTCCTTTAGTTGGGCAGCAGTGACTTTATGAGAAGCAAGAAGCGGTGTCAGCAGGATCCCCAGAATTAAAGTAATCACCAATGTGATGGAAACAATATTACGCATGAGAGTTTTATTTTTAGTTTTCATTAAGAAAGCCTCCGGAGTTTAGTATTAGTGAGTGCTGTACATAAAATTAGACTTACTAGTGGTTTTTCCAATCCACCTGTCGAAAATGTCGAGCATTGGCGGCAGGAAGCATAAAACCATAAACATTGAAAGCAGAGTACCGCGACCCAGGAGCAGCCCAATGTCGCTGACGCTGGAGTTTGTCGATGTGAAATATAATGTGAATCCTGCGATGGACAGGGTAAAACCTGATACTAATATTGATTTAAAGGCATCTCCAAGGGATTTATGGAGTGCTTCTTTTTTCAATAGCAATGTCCGATTTTTACGATAATGGTCTGTCAATAAAATAGCGTAATCCACTGTTGCTCCAAGCTGAACTGTACTCAGGACTAAAAATCCCACGAAGTTTATGGAAGTGTTAGTGAAATACGGAATCGACAAATTTACCCATATACCTGCTTCAATGGTAATGACCAATATGACAGGCAGCATTAACGATTTAAAAGAAGCCATAATGACTAGAAATATGGAAACAATTGCAATCATATTCACGCGAAAGTTATCAACTTCGACAATTGTTTTCATATCATACATACTTGCGTTTTGTCCAGCGATATGATGCTCGTTATAATATTGGATAGAAGCCTCGTTAATTTCCTCGATTAGAGCAAATGCGACATCACCTTCCCCAGGGGTATCTGTATACATTATTATCCTCGCATAGTTTTCAGAGTAAAACTGATCGATTATATCGCTGCTCAAAAAGGCTGTTGGTATTGCTGTACCAACGGTTTTTGCATATGACATGACAGAGCTGACATAATCAAGACGCTCTAAATCATAGGATAAATCTCGCTCTTTTACAATATCTCCTTTAGGAACTAATACAACAGCAACATTGGAACTGCCAAACAGCTCCTCTGTGGCACTCTTTTCTTGGTCTGGTATTTCTTCAGGACCAATGGAACCGGCACCATATTCAAATTTTGTCCTTTGCTGACCGAGGAAACTGGGTACGATGATTATCATGACGATGATAACTGCTGGGGTGGCAATTTTTCGAAAGCCATTATAAATATTGCGGGTGTCAGGTATCAAAGGTCGATGGTGGGCTTTGTCTATGGCTTTGAGCATGACAAGCATTAGAGCTGGCTGGAATATTACGACTGTTGTATAACTAATGGCGATACCCTTTGCTAAGATAAGACCCAAGTCTGCACCAATGCGAAATTGCATGAATACCAAAGCAAGGAAGCCAAAGAGTGTTGTAAGAGCGCTAGCTGATATGGTGGTGATGGATGACTTCACAGCTTCCTTCATCGCATCTTCAACCTTATCGTATTTTTCTCGATAGTCTGCAAAGCTATGCATAAGAAATATGGCATAATCCATGGATACTGCAAGCTGCAGCAAAGGACTAACCGAATTTGTCAAAAAGGAAATGCTCCCGAAAAAAACATTTGTTCCCATGTTAATGAGAACAGCAACGCCAATGGTGCATAAAATCAAAATGGGTTCGAGCCAAGAATCAGTTGCAACCATAAATATGAAAACAGCAAGGGGGATTAATATGAGTGCTGCATTGACTACCTCTGTGACGGAGGTTTCCTGCATAAAGTCAACATCAACGGCATCGCCACTAAGTTCGTTATCAGGTCCAATTAAATCTCTAATATCGGAACAAGCCAGCCTAGCCCAGCCATCCTCGATGACTAGCATGAAAAGCGCACACTCATCTTTGTAATAAGCTTCGACCATGCCGGCATCCTGCATGGCAAGGGGTGTTTTTAGATCGGCAACATCGTCTAGCCACATGACATCTTTCACACCTGGGATGTCTCCCAATATTCGCTTGTATTCAAGGGCTTCCACAAGGGAGACATCCCGGATCAAAACATTGGCATTGGGCATTGCCTGGGAAAACTCGCTTCGCATGATTTCTATGGCTTGTGTAGATTGAGCATTAGGGGGTAAGTAATCAATCATATTGTAATTAACCCGTACTGAAAATATCATAGCAACGCATATTGCTGTTATGATGATGTACAGGCAAATTACAAGTTTTTTTCTACGAATCACAGCAGCTGCGAATCGATCCATATGCTTCTTCCTACATTGCCCATGAAACGATGATTAATCGTAACATGACGCTAAAATTCATCGGGAAACAGCATCTGTTCCACGAACTGTTCGTTGAATACTGCACTGGTGGAAAGCTCAATATATTCGCAACGCTGGCGTATATCGGCGATGGTAGCCCGACCTTCCTCCGAATAAACAATAATTGCAGCACCCTCTCCCGCTGTGTTACCTAAAGTGCTGGAGACTGGTAAAAAGCAAGCAGGGAAGAGCCCGATTCTAGCGGCACTATATTGGTTCATATAACTGCCGAAGCCACCAGCCAATACAAATTGGGTGACATCCTCTTCTTTGACACCCACATGGTGCAATAATGTTTGTATTCCAGCAGCAATGGCTGATTTTGCGAGTTGTAGTTTTCTAACATCAGCTGCGGTTAGATATACTGGATTGTCACCTTTATGTAGATAAAAGGTGGGTTTTCCATCAATTTCACCGATATATTCCTTTATATCATGGTCAATTTCATCGGGGTCAAGCATACGTCCTGATTCGTCAACAGCTCCAGCGTTGAGTAATATGGAAAGCGCATCCAATAGACCGGAACCGCACAAACCACGAGGCGTCGAATCGCCGATGACAGAAAGGATGAGACCATTTTCCCATCTGCAATGGTTAATGGCACCACTGACAGCAGCCATTCCCATGGAAATTTCCGCTCCTTCAAAAGCAGGACCAGCAGCAGTGGCGCAGGTGTAGTATTTATCACCAGATTTCAAGCAAATTTCACCATTTGTACCAATATCAAGATAGACAACAGGACCATTGGTATCTTCCAGTTTTGCAGCAAGCATACCAGCGGTTATATCGCCGCCCACATATGAAGATATGGCGGGAGCAAAGTAAACTTTGGCGTTTTTCGCAACGGGAAGATCCTCGCCAGCTTCCAGCTCATCGCCGAATAAACTGATGGGTGTGAATGGCACGACACCCATTCCCACGGGAGAATATCCTGCTGCAAAATGCTCCATAATTGTGTTTCCAGCAATGGCGATATAATCAATGTTATCGCCGTTGACTCCTGAGGCGATGCAAGCCTCCATAATCAAGGTGGAGAGCTGTTCGCGAATTACGCGGGTGAGAGTCTCGTGTCCGTTTGCAGCACTATATTGGATACGGCTGATGACATCGGATCCATATGTGCGTTGGGCATTGACTCCGCTTGCAGTAGCGACCCTAGTACCTGTGGCAAGATCGGTTAAATGGGCGACCACTGTAGTGGTTCCAATATCAATGGCAACACCGAATCTACCGTCAAGATCCACTTCAGGTTTATCGCCACCTGTGCCTTGGGCAGCTGCGGTTCCAGCATCGGCTATTTTCATGTCCATGTCATCAGGGAGATACACATTCATATCACCCTCAATAAAGGTTCTGCAAGCAAGCACTTCTTCTCCATCAGGGCGAAGTTTTACTTTACACTTCCCGCATTTCCCCATGCCAGCACAAGGAGAGTCAAGAAACAGACCTACAATACCAATTCGGGTGAAGAGAGATTCTCCAATTTCACCTTCTGTGGTAGAGATAAGATCGCCAGAGCGGTATATTTTTATTTTCGGTTTCATAATGTGGACCTCCTAAACTAAATCCTTGTCCTCATTGTAATGAAAACCGACAACAATGTCAATGATAACCTAGTTATTATTATATAGTATATGTTTATCCCAAGTATTCTTTGACAATAGAGACCGCTTCGCTGTAGTGGTAATTGAAACGTTGCTCGATTTCTAGGTTGATAATTCCGTTATAATCCCTTAATAGCTCAACGCATTCTTTGACCGGTAAATCACCCCAACCCAATGGGAGATGAATGTCGCCAGCACCGATGATAAGTCGCGAAGCACCCATGGCATCCCTCGGACCGGTTCTCTTTCCGCAATTATCGTGGAGATGGATATGTCCGATATATGGCAAAAGACGCTTCATATCGTTTAGTAACACTTCTTTATCTCCGTCAATGGCTAAAAACCAATGGCTTATGTCGAAAGTTAGTTTAAAGTTATCTAAATTCACACCTTCGTAAAACTCTATCATGCTGTCAACGCTGATGGCTGGTGAAAACTCATCAAATTCCTTATCATCTGTGAATAGAGCATTTTCCATGCAAAAAAGTATCTCAGGAGTACTTTTCGCCAATATGCGTATCTCTTCCAGTTCCCTTGCCATTAGCTCTTTTGGGTCTGGTGGCGGAGGAGTATCGGAGTTTTCTTGCTTGTTGCTTGCTTCTGCAGTGTCTGCACTGGCTGCTGTTGTGTCTTCGTTTTGAGTGGTTTCGCTATTTTGCTTTTCGATTTCTGCAGCACCATCAGCTGCTCCATCAGTCTTTGCATCAGCAGTTTCTACAGCGGCATCCGTGTCCGAACCACCCCTTCGTCTTCTTGATGGTGAACCTTCGGGTTCTGGCTTTCTGACTCTATGTGTACCTGCATGGTAGTTGATTAACTTGATACCAGCAGCCTGTGCAAACTCGATGGAAGCTCGAAAAATAATCAAATATGCTTCAAGCAAATCCTTGTCCATAAGATTCATTCCATGGGGCATATGCATAGTATATTGCAAATCATGCCTTTTGAGTATGTCGATAACTGCAGCTTGACGGGACTGAATTATCCTAGATGCGACAATCACGTCCAAGCCTTGAAGCACCAACTCGCATGAAGTCACTCCAGCTTCAGTAAATAAACGTAGCTCTTCATCTAACTTCGCCAAATCACCACCCACATAGTTTGGATGCATACTTTGTCCTATTGTAATCATTTGCTTTAACCTCCTGTGTAAATTTTCATCATTTAGTATCAGATATAGCATATTTATTGAAATAAGCTTGTGGAAATGATGTTATTATGATTATATTCTATCATAAATTTATGACTTTCATGTATTTTTTGCTGTAAAAGTTTCGTAAAAGTAAAATATTTGGTATACTATGTCATCCTACTACTTTCGTAGACTTTATTAGACAATAACGAGGTAAACATGAACAAGAGTATAAAGCTCATATCAATGTCAGCTCTATTAGCTGCAATGATTATTGTGCTGACCACCTTTATAAAAATTCCAATAGGAAATGGTTATATACACATGGGCGATAGCATAATCTATCTTGCCTCTTGTCTGCTACCCTTACCCTATGCAGCCATTGTCGCAGCAATTAGTGGAGCCATGTCTGATGCATTAGGAGGCTTTGCTGTGTTCATTTTGCCAACTGTGCTGATAAAAGCTTTGATTACCATCCCCTTTTCATCAAAAAATGAGAAGATATTGACTAAAAGAAATGCCATAATGGTCATCCCAGCTGGAGTCATCACAGTGGCTGGGTATTTCGCAGCCTGCCTGTTTATATATGATTGGACAGGAGCGATAATCGGCTTGCTGGGAGATACAATACAAGCCATCGTAAGTGCTGTCGCATTTCTGCTAGTCTCAGCAGCACTGGATAAAGTAAAGCTGAAACAAACTCTGCTACCCAATGGTTGACATCATAATAATGGCATGCTAAAATGATACACAGTTTCATATTCATATTGGAGGACATACCTATGAGACGACCTGCTAATTATAATACCAAACAGAGGGAAGCCATTTTGGACTATATAATTTCCCTGGATGGTGCCCATGTGACCGCAGGGCAAATAGTCAAGCATTTTTCGAATATGCCTATACCCATAGGGCGTACCACCATATATCGTCATCTTGATAAATTAATGGAAACTGGGAAATTGCGTCGTTATACCACCGATGGGGTGTCTGGAGTCTGTTATCAATACATTGGCGATGAAGTTGGATGTTATACACATTTTCATCTAAAATGCGAGGATTGCGGTGAGCTTATACATATGGAATGCAATATGCTCGGCAGGTTAGAAGGACATATATTAAAAGAGCATTCATTTCAAATAAATGCTCTCAAAACAGTATTATATGGACAATGCTCCGCTTGTAGCGAAAAAGAATAAAGGTGTAATAAAATGCCACAGCTAAATTGTGAAAACATAACACTTGGATACGATGGAAAAATCGTAATATCAGAGCTTTCTTTTTCTATTGATGCTGGCGACTATTTATGTATTATCGGTGACAATGGCTCTGGTAAAAGTACATTGATGAAAGCTATACTAAAACTAAAATCACCGATGTCGGGGCAAATAATCACTGGAGAAGGTCTGGCGGCAAATGAAATAGGATACTTGCCACAACAAACAGTGGTGCAAAAGGATTTTCCGGCAACCGTAAGGGAGGTTGTCAGCTCGGGCTGCCTCAATCGTGTCGGTTTGCGCCCCTTTTATAACAGCGTTGAAAAGCAAATGGTTGAAGAAAATATGGAAAAGCTAGGTATTTCAGCATTGGCTAGCCGCTGTTATAGAGAGCTATCCGATGGGCAGCAACAACGAACCCTTTTAGCTAGAGCCCTATGTGCGGCGCAAAAAATCCTGCTCCTAGACGAACCCGCTGCTGGACTAGACCCGGTTGCTTCAATTGATATGTACAGTTTGATAAGCAAACTTAATCAAGATGGACTGACGATAATAATGATATCTCACGACATTGGAGCTGCTTTGAAATATGCTACACATATCCTACATATAGCTAATAAAATGGCATTGTTTTATGGCACTAAAGAAGATTACCTAGCCAGCGAAGCAGGGTGGGTGTATGTGTAGTATTAGTTGAAGCAGCAGAGTTCACACCAAAATACTATGTGAATGCTCTTCTAAAAAATCAACAAGCCTTGGAGTGGAGTCTCTTTCGGCGAAAGCTGAGATGGACTCTTTCATCATTTCTAAACGTCTTTTGTCATTAACCAATATTTGAACAAGCTCCCAGACGGCGACATTTTTCGAAGAACGCATCGCCATGCCATAATTTACTAAATAATCAGCATTCGCTTCTTCCTGACCAGGGATTGGGTCAAAAAGCACCATGGGTTTCATTTTTTGAAGGGATTCTGAGACAGATAACCCCCCTGGTTTAGTGATGATAAAGTCGCTTGCATCCATAATCACATCAACATTGTCAACGAAACCTTTTATATGGATATTGTCGGGGAGTCTTAAGTCTGTAAGGTTTTTTTGGAGCTTCTCGCTTCTTCCGCATACAACAACGAGTTGAAGCTGTGGAACATTGGCTGCTGTGTCGATGACAATCGCTTCGATTTTGCCATAACCCATTGAGCCGCCCATTATCATAGCTGCTGGTTTATCGACATCGAGTCCAATAGTATTTTTCGCTGATAATGGATCCATGGAGCTTAAAAACTTTTTGTGTATAGGGATACCAAAAGGTAGTAGTTTTGCTGCTGGGATACCTCTTGCGACAGCTTTTGTTTCTATGGCAGGACTGCAGGTGACTATGTAATCGATATTTTTCGCATCTTCCCATGTGGGTAGCACTGTGTAATCTGTAATAATACCTACATGGAGAGCATCTAAGTGACCGTTTATGATAAGCTCATCAATGACTTGTCCTGCCAAGGGATGGGTGCTTATGACCACATCGGGTTCGATGGTTTGGATTTTGTTGTTTGCTCGGTTCGCTATAAAATCATTTGTAAAAAACTTCACAACGCTACGGCGCAATACAGAATCAGCTTCAAGGGCATTATAAAAGCGCCCATATTGCCGAGGTGTGAGATTTATGCTCAAGTTATACCCTTTATCAATGGCAACATACAGTGGTTTTCCAATTTCCTTTATTAAGTCAACTGTTACTGCTTCATGGCCTCGTTGTGTCAGTAAATCCGTAATAGCCGCTGCTGCCGAATGATGCCCCTGCCCAGCTGTAACCGAAGCTATTAATACTTTCATCTCTTTAGCCTCCTGTTGTTATTTTTTGTAATGCGATTGTATCTACAAAGCGATTCTGTGTCAAGAGTGCGATATTTAAAATTATAGTTTGTGTATTTGCGCAATTGTGGTATAATCTATTCAGCGTTGATGGATTGTTGTTAGGCTAGTATGAGGAGAGATATGGTTTATGTTTGGTCTTGATTCCAATGTTATACAATATGTGTTTTTAGGATTTATTGTCATTTATTCATATGTATTAACTCGTTATATGAAAAAAAAGCAGGGTGATGCTTCTAGTTATGGTACTATTACGATTTTAGCTTCGATTCAACTTGGAATTGGATTGTTGCAGTTGCTATTGTTTATTGTATTGCGATTTTGGACGATAAATCTAACTTTGGTGACTGTTCTTACCCCGCTATTTCCTTTTTGCGGCTTGTTATTTACAATCAATGGAGCTATCAACATTAATCAATGCATCGCTTGGTCTAGAAACCAAGTTCCGAGACTGCCTAGACTCTTTAAATGATTGTTTTGTATTACCTAGACTAAATGAAAAATTTTGAGACATACCATTAGTGGTATGTCTCTATTACTAGCTTTCCCATTTGGCGGAGTTTGTCTGCTATTAAACCGATTATGGTTTTGCGGACTCGGACTCCCACTTGTTTGAAAAGAAGATTCTCGTGGGCATCGTTGACAGCGTTGCCTATGTGCATATGGACTATATCTGCTTCTTGGAGCATCATGCACATTCGTTTTACCGAAGAATCTCTCTCCAAGTCCAAAAGCTCATCGCCAAGTACATTATAAACTTGGTTTAGCGTAATAGCTCCCTCGGTTGCCAAATCAATACCTTCTATGAAAAACTCTGGTGGAGCACTGGGGTTGTTTTTGTTTGGTAAAGGCTCAAAAGCGAGGTTTAGTTCTCTGGCAACAATATGCATTGTAGTGGAACCGCATACTATGATTCTCCCAACAGCTTCAGAAACGATATTAGCATATTCATAATCCATGTTTTTGTCTGATGGAGGACCAGTGAGCATTGTCAGCTCAATAGGTACTCTAGCATGAAGTATGGCCAGTGTAGTGTCATCTTCGTATTTTCCGCCGTTTATCTCTGCACAGTTTTCTATGATTTTTTCCATCAATGTTTCGATATCATCGTTTGTCCTAAAAGCTCTAGTTATAAAATCGGCAATGCCCTCTGAACCAATGCCTGACAAATAGCCTCTACCCATTCCCGCTTGGGTGACACCGTCTGACATCAGTAGCAAATAATCACCCAGCCGAAGTTTACCCATATGTTCACCAATGACCTCATAGCCAGCTGTGTACATTCTGGGAACAAGCACAGTTGCTCTCCCGCTTTGTACATAGACTGGGTTAGGTGCTTCATATGTATATACGGTAAAATGATTATCGGGACCTATCATTGCTGCCGAAAAGGCAGCAAAGGGAACTTTCTCCATGCGAGCTCGGTGCATGGAGCTGGCAACCATTTCGCAGGACTTTCGAAGGGATGTACCAAGACGCAGATGCTCGAGTATACGCTGGGCGCAAGTAATCGCAGCTATGTTGGCATATATCCCAGAACCCACACCATCGCAAACTATAAAATAAGTTCCGTTGGGGGTGCGTTCGCAAACGCTGTAGTCACCGCAAACCATGTGTCCTGTCTTATTCTTTTGGATAAGCAAATCAGCCACATAATTCATATGTGTCCACCATTGCCTTCCTGCTCGTATAAGCTAATGAGTCGGCGGGCGATTTCTTCGCTTTTCGCTGTGCTTTGTCCTAGAAAATGTGCCATTTCCTGGGAAAACCTGATTTGATGTTCTAAAAACTCGCGGGCATGATAGACTGTTTGTTCCTTGACTATACCCAATTGCTCTTCGGTCATTTCTAGCTTTGATATGTCAGAATAAATCCCCACATATTGGTTCTCTTCACGAAGTGCATATAAGACTTCGTGGTAACGAGTGCCATTTGTGCCTTTTATCGACTGAAACTCGTCCATTACACCAGATTGCATCAGTTCATATCCTTCTGCATCCAGTAAAACAGAAATGCGCCGACCCAACATCCCCGTACTTAGTTTAAACATTTTTTGAAAGGCTGGATTAAAATGAATCATAAACAAATCGCTGTTGAGGACGACTATACCGCTGGGTGTTGTTTCAATTATTCTATCTGTGCGTTGCTGCGCCAGTCGTTTCATGTAAGGCATACACATTTCAGGCTCAGCTATGCCTCTAACAATTGCCACCGCACAGTCGATGCATGTTTTGTAGCCGCAAGCGTTGCAATTGAGCTGTAGAGCAGGGTCGGATTTGCCTGTCTGGGCAAGCACCATGTTGATTTGATTTTGTGTAACATCATCGAAGTTGGCGGTTTTAGTGCTGTATTGGGCAAAGTGTGGAATATCTTCTGCATCTTCAACGATGGTATCACCAGCGTTTTCCCAATAACTGAGGACATCTCGTTTACGCTCAAAGATGGATTTATTATTGGTGATTCCAGGACCTCCAATGCAACCCCCAGTACAAAACAACGCTTCGATATATTTTAGTACTCCCAAAGTCTTTTTATCATGAAACAAATCTAGTACAGCGTTAGCTCCATGAATGAAAAGAGTGTCTTTACTGGACAATTCGCTGTTTATAGCTCCAGTTGCAAGCATTCCTCCGTCAAGGGGGAAGAGTCTGGCATCACCAATGGAGCTGGAATTGTCAAATCCGCTTTCGGGACAATAGTTGAGGGATATTCCATCCTCCCCCATCCATTGGTCAAGCTCGTCAAAGGTCAAAACATAATCAACGGCACCAAGGTTGTCAGGACGTTGAGCTTCGCCGATTTTTGCGGCACATGGACCGATGAACACCACAGCGCAATCTGGATAACGTGATTTCAAAAGTCTTCCATGGGCGACCATGGGTGTCGATACGCTGATGAGGTAATCCATCAATTCTGGTTGGTATTTTTCTATGTAGTTTATAACAGCAGGGCAGGCTGAGCATATGTTGCCCCGTTGTCCTTGTTCGAAGGATTTTTCAGTGATGTATTTTGCACCTTCAGCGGTTTCGGTGACATACTTGAATCCCAATTGTCTAAGGGCAGAGGGAAGCCTGTTTGTCATTTTTCCGCTATAGACTGCGGCGAAGGAGGGAGCGATGCTGGCTACGACTGGTCTTGATTTTACTAAGTCTTTTACTGCTTCCAGGTCAGAGTGAATTTTTTTTGCGTTTTGCGGGCATTCTCGAACGCAGGTACCGCAATGGATACAAAGTGTGTCATCTATTTGTGCTTGACCGCCGCTGACGCGTATAGCTTTTACTGGACAATTGCGCAAGCAACGATAGCAGTCCCTGCAATTTGCTGTAACGGTGAAAATTATGTTGCCAGACATGGTTTGCTCCCCCCTTTTATAGTGCTATAAATGCTATTTACGTTTTGCCATCTGTGCTTGTATTTCCTCTATGGCTATTTCGTATGTGCAATGCTCTATAACTTTGCCATTGATTATAAGAGTCGGACCCTTTTTACATAGCTCGCCGCAGAAATTGGCTTTGAATTCCGTATTTTTTTCTAAGCCGTTTTCCCTTATATATTCTGTGATGCGGTTATACAGTTCTTGTGCGCCACGAAGGTAACAGCTGGTACCAAAGCATATGGATAAACTCAGCTCCACCTCGTCTGGAAGCTCCCCAAGGACAAAATCATCGTGGTGGATTCTCTTTCTATTTTCAAAATGGGTGTGAAGCAATTCGTGAGCTTTTTCTTCGTCAATTTTTTCGTGATATATTTGCTTTAAATATGGATTTTGGGATGAGTTGTGGAACTGGAGCATTTTGTCGCTGTCATAAAGACCCTTTGCCCTTGCAGCAATAGCTTCATAATCATCCGCAACGGGTTGACCACCGCCATTAACGCAACCACCAGGACAAGCCATAACTTCAACAAGGTCGAAATGCTCTTCTCCGTTACGGATTCGATCTATTAAAGCTCTAGCATTAGCCAAGCCGCTTACAACAGCCAGTTTGAGTTCGACTTCGCCTATTTGGATTGTTGCAACTTTGACTCCTGAGCTGCTGCGAACTTCATGGAACTCCTGAGAAGAGCCTTTGTTAAGCTCTTCTGCAGCGAATCTAAGGACGGCTTCGCTGACTCCTCCGGAAGCACCGAATATTACGGCTGCTCCTGTATAAAAGCCATAGGGCATATCAAAGGAACCCAGCTCCATTTTGTCGTATTCAATGCCGTTTTCCTGCATCATGATTGCCAGCTCTTTAGTGGTCAATACAAAATCCACATCGGGATTGCCGTCTTTGCTCAGTTCTGGACGACTCGCCTCGAATTTTTTTGCTGTGCATGGCATTATGGACACCATTACAATGTCTTCTCTAGCCACACCAAGCTCTTGGGACAATTGGTCTTTACATAATGAGCCGAACATCATCATGGGAGAACGGCAGGTGGATAGATTATCTAAAAGGTCTGGATAGTACTGCTCTGCAAACTTAACCCAAGCTGGGCAACAGGAGGTGAATAGTGGGAGGTTTTCGCCTTTAGAATATCGGGATAGAAACTCCCTGCCTTCTTCCACAACAGTGAAATCTGCTGCAAAGCAGGTATCATATATACGGTCAAAGCCCATTCTACGAAGGGAAGTGATGATTTTCCCCGTAGTGAGAGCACCAGGTTTTTCGCCGAAATAATCACCCAAAGCAACCCTTACAGCTGGTGCAATTTGCACCACAACGGTTTTTGACTCGTCATAAACAGCATCCCAGACTTGGGAAATATGGTATTTCGCAGTCAAAGCGCCAACCGGGCAGACTTTCACGCATTGTCCGCAATTTACACATTCGACATCACCCATACCTTTGTTAAAATAGGTGACAACCTGAGCGTCGGCTCCCCGTCCAGTAAAATCGAGGGCACCAACAGATTGAATTTCTCCACAGACTCTAACGCAGTCGCCGCAGAGGATGCACTTACTGGGGTCTCGTACAATCGCTTCTGATGTATTGTCAATGGGAAGATGGGAGCTGACTTGATTGAAACGGACATCCCGCACACCCAGCTGGGTTGCTATAGATTGAAGGCGACAAGTTCCGCTCTCCGGACAGGTTGTGCATTTCGGGTCGTGGTTTGCCAGCATCAATTCTATAATCATTTTACGCAAATCGCGTATTTGGGATGTGTGGGTCTTTATTACCATTCCTGGTTCTGGACGGGTGGAGCAAGCTGGGACGATTCCTCTGCCCTCCACTTCCACCATACACATTCTACAAGCTCCATAGACGCTTATTTCGGAATGATAGCAAAAAGTGGGTAAATCAATCCCGGCTCTGCGAATGAGTTCTAGTAAATTTTCGTCGTCTTCGGCTTCTATCGCCAGGTTATCGACTATGATATTTTCAGCCATTTTTTTCACCTAACCTTTCAAAACAGCGTCGAATTTACATTCTGTGATACAAACGCCGCACTTGATGCACTTGTTGCTGTCTATAACATAGGGCACTCCCTTTGCTCCAGATATTGCTTCAACGGGACAATTTTTTGCGCAAAGGGAACAACTTTTGCATTTTTCTTCATCGATTTTATATCCTGCGAGAGCATCGCAATTTCCAGTTGGACAGCGTTTGTCGACTATATGTGCAATGTATTCTTCGCGAAAATGCTCTAGGGTTGAAATAATCGGGTTTGGAGCGGTTTTACCAAGAGCGCAGAGGGAGCCGATTTGAACAACAGTCGCAAGCTCTTCGAGTAGCTCCAAGGTTTCCATAGTGGCGCGTCCTTCGATGATATCATCTAGCAATGCTAGCATCTGCTTTGTTCCTTCTCTGCACACCACACATTTTCCGCAGGATTCATTTTGGGTAAATTGCATAAAGAAGCGAGCGATTTTAACCATGCATGTACTCTGGTTCATGACCACTAACCCTCCAGACCCAACCATAGCTCCAGCTGCTTTTAGAGTGTCGTAATCCATGGGCATATCTAAATGCTTTTGAGTCAAGCAGCCTCCTGAAGGACCTCCGATTTGGACTGCTTTGAAATCGCAGCCGACAATGTTGCCATCTTCATCTATGACACCACCGCCGATTTCGCCGATGATTTCCCGCAATGTAGCCCCAAAGGGAACCTCGATGAGTCCTGTGTTGGCGACATGACCTGTGAGGGCAAAGGTTTTGGTGCCTTTGGAAGACTCCGTGCCGAATTTTGCATACTCTTCGGCACCCATTCGCATGACGATGGGAACAGTAGCCAGAGTTTCCACATTGTTTATAACAGTCGGCTTTCCGTGAAGACCTCTCTCTGATGGATAGGGTGGTCTGAGTGTGGGCATTCCGCGTTTACCTTCCAGTGAAGCGATGAGAGCGGTTTCTTCGCCGCATACGAAAGCTCCAGCGCCTTCTTTAACGGAAATATCAAAGTCCTTACCAGAGCCGAAGATGTCTTTTCCAAGGAAACCAGCATCCCTTGCCATGTCAATGGCTTTTTTTAGGCGGTCAACTGCCAGAGGGTATTCCATTCGCACATAGATATAACCTTCGCTGGCTCCAACTGCCTTTGCAGCGATGATCATACCTTCGATGACCACATGGGGGTTGCCTTCCATTATGCAACGGTCCATGAAAGCTCCAGGGTCTCCTTCGTCTCCATTACAGATGATGTATTTAATTTCGGAATTCTCAATACGGGTCAAATCCCATTTACGACCAGTGGGAAAGCCTCCACCGCCTCTGCCCCTCAAACCAGAGGCAAGAACCTCATCGCATATTTCCTTATCTGTCATTTCATTTAAAGCTCTACGTGCTTGAAAATAGCCACCATGGGCAATGTATTCGTCTAAATCACGAACATCAATCTTTCCGCAAAGCTCAAGGGTGAGACGGCTTTGTTTTGTATAAAAGGGTATTTTTTCCCTTTCATGGACAGTTTTCCCATCATGGGGGCTGGTGTACAATAGTCGATCCACCACGCCGCCGCCTACTATTGTGATGTCAACTATTTCCTCCACATCATCGGGGGAAACCTTAGAATATAATATACCATGGGGTTCAATTGTCACCAATGGACCCATTTGGCAAAATCCTTGGCAACCACTGACAACCAGTGCGTTATCACCCTTTTCTTCTTCAAGGAAAACGCTGACTGATAAACCACGGCTTTCGATGACTTCTTGGAAACGGTCAAAGGTTTTTAATGAACCACCGGCGATGCAGCCGGTTCCTGCGCAGACGATTATCCGTGTTTTACATTCTGCAATTGCTTCTTGGAAGTGCTTTGTACGTTGTTCCAGAGTTGCTTGTCTAGTCATTAGCCGCTTCCTCCTTGCGTATTTTTTCCAGTATCTCTGTAAGCTTTTCTTTAGTCATTGATCCGTAAACTTCATCGTTTACCATCATTAGCGGAGCAATTCCGCAAGCACCGAGACAAGCGACTATTTCCAGTGTAAAAAGTAGGTCATCGGTGGTGTTTTTATTTTCCGGTAAACCCAGCTCGCTTTTGAGCATATTTATTATGGTTTCTGATTTTTTCACATGGCAAGCAGTACCATCGCAGACCCGTATGACGTATTTACCCTTTGGTTCCAATGTGAAATGGGCGTAAAAGGTGGCAACGCCATATACGGCTCCCGGTGTGATTCTCAGAGCAGTGGCAACATATGTCAAGATATCCTCAGGTAAATAAGAATATGCATGCTGGATTTCTTGTAATATGGCAATCAAATGGTTCGGATTGCATTCATACTTATCCAGGATGTCGCACACTTGCTCAAACTTCGTTGCAAAAATCTGGCTCATAGATCCCCTTTCATCTATATAAGTTTGTACTTCATGATTTCACAATGCCATAAAGCAATTTAATATGCAATATGCCAAGAGCGATAGCGAAAGCAATTCACTAAAACTAGTAAAATATTACAAAAACGAATACATAACACACGATAATATGTGCAAATGGTACAAAGTAAACGCTTTGTTGACATGATTGTAGAAAAATTCATTGTAACAGCACTGTGTTGCACATTAATATCAATTAAACAAAAAAATAAGTCGCAGACTACACGCCAAAGCGACTTATTTTTCATGAATTATTTTATTTTGTGATATTAATGAAATAAGAGACTATACCAGTAGATATAAATCACTGGGCTAAAGCTGCATCGAACACACCCTTTACTATTTCATAAGACGCTGCACCTTCGTGGACCTTCACGTCATCGACATAATAAGTGGGTACATAATAATAATCATGCTGGTCTGCAATATCAGAATGGAGGTTCTCGTCTATTATCTCCACCTCAATATTATTATATGCAGGATATTGAGCATACAACTCATCCATCCAGCCTCGTGCGGCTTTGCAATATGGGCAGGTTGCCATTACGAACATTTTTACCTTTTTCATGTTTTGCCTTTCTTTTGCTTTAATATACTATATTGAGTTTCTCGCTCCCCTTTGAACTGCTCCTTAAAAAGCACAGGACCCTGTGAAGCAACATCACATGGTCCTATACTTTTTGGAGAATACTATGTCAACATATATCTAAAACCACTAGGACGCTGTGCGTCTCAGGTAGTAGACCAGAATATCAGCCGCTTCGGCTGTTGGTGTATGCGAAATTATTGTTTTCTAGATTTTTGCTCCCTTTAGTATTATCGTCATTATAGCCACAACTGTTAGCATAAACTTTCACATGAATTATTATAATCTCACCAGTATTTTGCCCGCAGTTGCCTCCAATGCCCGCAGTGCTGTTATTTCCTTCACAATATAAGCTACCACTACCTTCTATCAAAAGAGAGGTATCTGGCGGGACATTTATACCGGCAGCAAAGTTATTTTCTGAGATAACACTATTTTCACCAAGGAGTATCAGTTTGCAATTTAGTCCCGATACTCGAATAGGAGCAGTGTAGAGTTTTGAACACTTTATGCTTGCGTCCCTCAATGTCAAGCTTGTATCTTTATGAAGCACTAGGGCGAGGTTGTCGTTGGTTCCAGTTAGTCCAACACCATTTACTGTGATGTTCACAGGCTGTGTGCAAACATAATCTGTGATGTCATAAAGTCCTGCTGTGTCTATATTTCCGTTGGAGGGTATGCTTTTTTTTATAAAGGCTGTTGCGTTGTTCTTGATGGAAGGCAGGAGCATTAGCATAGCTGCAGTCATCAGTAAAGAAAAATAGGCGATATTCACAATCATGCTAGTGTCTTCCTTATGGCTTCTTCGGTAAGTAAACTATAATATTTCCAATATGAAATAAAAATACCCCAAAGCTGTGAAATCCTTTGCACAAAATACACCTCAGCAAGCCATTATTTTTTATTTATTTTTTGCACACTTTCTTAAGTAATATAAACCATGCAATTGCAAGGGTAAGCAATAAACTCTAGACAGCTAAACTGGTGAAAAAAAGACTAAAGAAGGTAATAATCCACATAAAAAGTTAAGAACCACACCCGAAAGCATGGCTCTTAACAAAACAAAAAAGGGGTAAACCTACTTAAATTCTAGAAATATTTGAACTTATTTTTCTCATATTCGTCTAGGATCCATTCGCTACGCTTGGCTCCCGCTTCGTCACCAGGACGGAAGAAACCGCCACCTGAAAACACTAAGGAACCTGCGGGTGCATATAAATCCATCACTCGGCTAACTTCTCCGCGAACTTCGTCTTCAGTGGGATTGGGGTTGTTCACTAGGAAACTTCCTGGTATGCCTTGGGGAATCGCTAGCTTCCCTTTGAAACGAGTGAGCAAGCCTAAAATATCATTCACATCTTGAGGAGCCCAATAATTGTATCCCATGTCCACAATAAATTGTGCGAATGGTTCAAAATATCCACAATTATGATGTTGTGCATAACAACCAGCTTCTTTAAATAGTGAAACCTCAGCTCGCCACATGGGCTCGAATATATCGAGAAATACTGCTTCGGATACGAATGGGGCTCTTTGATGGGCGATGTCATCCAAGCCGTGGTACATTTCTGGTTTGTAGTAATGTAGGTATTTTTTACCATTTTCTATATTGAGTTCCAGGAAGAAATTAAGGAGATCCTTGACTTCATCAGGCTCTTCTAAAATGGCGATTAGTCCTTCGGTGAATCCCATGAAACTCACTAGAGCTTGGAAATAACCCATAGTAACAGCACTATCAACGACTCGGATTACATTGGGGTCATCCCGTCCTTCGAGGTCGATTTTTGCTTGTCTTTCCCAATCGATTTCATCAAGGAGCGCAGGTCTTTTTACCACATCGCGCCATTTTCTAATGTCATCGAGCATGAAATGCCCTGGTTTCGGTATATTGCCCCCATCATTGATGAACTCCACACCGAAGATATTAAAGATTTTGCCATCGTCTTGTAATTTGCCAGTTGCGTGTGGTAAGGCTGAGTTTGCAACAGAACCACCCATCATTGCACGGCTGTGGGGCACATACTCATAGTCTTCGCCTCTTAGCATACGTAGAAAGTTTTCTTTTTCTGATAAAGTACTTGCCATATCGATACACTCCTAACATAAAATTTCGTTTGTTGTATTGATATTACACCATAACCACATAGATTTGCAAGTGAAATATTTATATAACACTATCCTATCTAGCAATATGATAATAGTTATATCACAATTTCTGGATAGAGCGGGAAGCGGGAGAGCAGTTCTTGGACTTGCTCTTTTGCTAATTTCGCTACTGCGGGGTCGGTTTCGTATCTTGTTCTGTTGCTTGAAGTGGATTCGGTGTGTCTGAGTAAGTTGTCGATGAGCTCCGCTATGATTACCATTTCACTCTCTCCCATACCCAGGGTGGTGACTGCGGGAGTACCGATGCGGATACCGCTGGTGTACCATGGACCGTTCACATCAAAGGGGAGAGCGTTGCGATTTAATGTAAAGCCGCTGTCCCGTAGCGCAGATTCGCCTTGTCTGCCACTGAGTCCGTATGTCTCCTGTACATCAAGGAGCATTAGATGGTTATCTGTTCCACCTGTGATAACGCTCACTCCTCGGTCGATAAGAGCCTGCGCTAAAGCGGCAGAGTTTTTCGTTATATTTGCTGCGTATTCTTTAAAATCAGGAGTATTCGCTTCTTTGAACGCAACAGCTTTAGCTGCCATAACATGGGGAAGGGGACCGCCCAAAAACAGCGGGCAGCCTTTGTCGAGATAATCCTTGTATTCTTCTTGGCAAAGGACGAAGCCACCGCGAGGACCTCTCAATGTTTTATGGGTTGTTGATGTGACCATGTGGGCATATGGAACAGGATTATAATCTCCATCGAAAACACCGCCTGCAACGAGTCCTGCAAAGTGAGCCATATCCACCATAAAGACTGCACCCACTTCGTCTGCTAGTTCTCTCATTTTCGCAAAGTTAATCTTTCTTGGATATGCGCTGTATCCAGCTAAAAACACAAGGGGTTTCACTTCATGAAGCTGCTCACGCAAAGCATCCAGATCCAGTAGCTTTGTTTCCCTATCCACAGTATAGCTATAGACATCAAACAATATGCTAGAATAATTATGGCGATATCCATGGGTGAGATGCCCGCCGGAATAATAATCAAGAGCTAGGAGTTTTTGCTTTCCATAAGCATCCCTAATTTTGTTAAAATCATCCCTGCTCATCTGAGCTATATCTTCAACACCCATATCTTTGAGCATTGTATCTTGTACTTTAGCAAGGAGTATGGATAAAAATGCGACCATGTTGGCATCGGCACCTGAATGGGGTTGAACATAGGCATAATCGGCTCCAAACAGCTCGCAGGCAAGTTTAACTGCTTCAGCTTCTATTTTGTCCACATTGTCGCAGCCTGCATAAAACCTATGGTATGGGTAACCTTCGGCGTATTTGTCAGTCAGCAAATTTCCCATTGCTGCTTGGACGGAAAGGGATGAAAAGTTTTCGCTGGCTATCAGTTTCAAATGGGTTCGTTGATCTCTCAGTTCGTTGATTATGCTCTCGGCTATATCAGGAGATATTTCCTTGACTTTTTCTATATTAGCAAGAAAAGATATTGCTCCTGCGTCTATTTTATCCTGAGGTGTGGCTGCTAGATAATTTAATAATAAGTTTGTAGAATTTGACATAGTTTTTACCCCTTTTATGTTGTTTTAAACAAGCAATCAAAAACGCCCCAAGCCGTTGGCTTGGGGCGAATCGTATTGATCCGTGGTTCCACCCAAGTTCGAAAGTAACTTTCGCTCTCAATGACACATGCTTCTCTTGTGCCTAATCCCTTTAACGGAGGAATGCCGTTGGTATCTACTCAGGTTTAATCGATGATAAACCCTTTGAACCCAAAACTCGGAAGCGCCTTCCATATTGCCTCATGAAGATTCGCAGCAACCATCTTCTCTCTGTAAATCAAACAATATATACTTACCTTCGTCATTGTCTTTAACAATTATGTAATTGTAATGTAGTCTAGCACATTTATAGATTTTTCGCAAGAGCTTTTTCAATTTTCATGATGATAAAAATAGGTAAAGTTAATAAAGCTTTCAAAATCAGAAATAGTTTTGTCACCACTCATAATTGCTTGCGCAGCTAGTAGCAGCTCATCTATAGCCACTGCAGCTCCAGAGGTTTCGGTAATCCTTGAGATACGGTCGATTTGATCTTGATATTTACCCGTAAAATGCCCTGACACGAACATAAAATAATAACCTTTTTCTTCTATACCGAAGTTTTCCCACCATTTGTTAGGATTTTCTTGTTCATCACGGCGTTGGTTTTCTTGGATATATCGTTGCATTTCATCCGCTTGATTTATCGGGAGACTATAACCTTTGGAGTATGCCTTAGTATCAATAATAACACCATAATTTTCGTTCAACTCGCTGGTGAAAATTATTCCATCTGGTTTTCGACTACCACCTAAATGTAGACCCTTATATCCAACTTCTTCAGTTAGCAATTGGAGTGTTTTCATTTCAAATAGTCGATTTTGCTGGCTGTCATAAGCTAAATCAATCAATGAGAGATAGTCATGCGGAAGATGAGTAATTTTTTCCCGTAGTTTATCTTTTAATTGCTCGTTTGATGATTGACTTTCATTGATTCGATCAGGAATCACAAAATCGTTTATTTCATCACGCCATGTATAATTATTTCCGTCAATGTCGATATCGAGTCCGATATTTTGAAAACCTTTGATATCATCGTGAACAACACTTGATGATGTCATAATACCATAACCTTCAAAAAAAGCTACGATTTGATCGCTTGATAATGTTCCTCTGCTCTCGCTAAGCCATTTAATTATCAAACTGCGACGAGTCCGAAGATACTCTCTACTATTTCCTTTTGTGGCAAGCATTTCGTAGCAAATTGTTTTTGGGATACGCTTATGGCGACTTGCACCTTGTGCTCTATGTAATGCTGTCAACCCCTGCGCTGTTATAACATATGCCTGTCCTATAGTTTCTATGTGAGTACTATTTTCAATAGTGACAGTTATGCTTTTGCGGATTTTTTCAACAAGGTCAAGCTTTTCAAGCCAACGAGCAATCATCCTTGCATATTTATCCGATGAACCTTCCCAATTATTTCGCATTTTGTTTTTATCGGATGAATTTGATGTGCGAGAAAGAGCGCGAACAAACACCGTTTGTGGCATACTGGTAAATCCATCTTCACTCGTAAAGCCCAGCTGTCTGCCAATTTCAAATTTCGTTAAATGTGCGTTTTCTTCTGCAAGTAAAGATAATACGCGTATTGCTGGTGGATATGATAGCATTGCTTCAACGATAATCATATGTTCATCATATGTTAGAGTTTCATTAGTACCACTACAAGCTGACAGTCTTAATCCGGATTCAGTTATTGAAAAAGTATCATCAGTATATTCATATTTAATGAAACCTAGACAGTGCGCCCATCGAAGAAAACCATCAGCTGTCCAATTATCGGTGTAAAGTTTCTTACCTTGCGCAGGTACTATTGCTTGAATTATTGCATCACAAGCTGCGGTTGCTCGGATTGTTTCTCCAGTACCAACTAAATTGTCATAACTCAATTTAAGCGGATTACTATTAAGTGCTGTAATTAATTCTTTTTTTCTGTTTTCTGCTGCGATAAGTGTTGGTAGAGTTGTGTACTTTATTTTTTGATGTATTGGGGAATCGGGGTCAAACACAGCAACTACATTGCAAAGACTTCGAAAGTTACTTGGGTTTTGTACCCAGCCAAATGTGCGAGATTTTGTGTTTGCAGTTTTGATGATTGTTATCATTGTAGTGCTTAAAAGTTCGTTATGAGAACCTCTTCGCTTTCCCCCCTTTTTGCGTTATAGCTCGCATTTGTGTAGCTGTTCTCGATATGGTGGACTGTATACTTTTTACACCATTCATTGAGTATTTTATTTTCATTTCCTTTGTGTGTTAAAACATTTGATAAAGCAAACTTAACGCTCTGTGTATCTAGTTTTTCCAGCATTTCATATAAAGCGATTTCCTGGGTTTCTTTCCAGTCTTTAAACCCGCGGTTACCGTCGTTATAACTTCCAGTTGTTATTAAATATGGTGGGTCACAATAAACCAAGTCATCCTGAGCAAGAGCAGACAAATCAATCTCAATAAAATCAAGTGCCGAAAAAACGATATCAATCTCTTTAATCCGCGCCAAGAAAGTAAGCAGGTTGTTTTTCATGTTTTCGGAAAACTGGCTACGATTTCGACCAAAGGGATTGTTATATTCTAAGTTATTATTAAAACGGAATTGATAATTAAATGAAAAGCATGTAAGTGTATATAAGTCGAGAGGATTTTTTGAATCATTATAATGATTGCGAAATTTCCTGAAGCCATCTTCGTTATCTTTGGACAAAGAGTATTCAGCTATTCTGTTTTCTATGTGATTTAGTATTTCTTCCGTATCGATTTGGAGAAAAGCATTATACATTTCGATTATTTTACTATTTAAATCGTTGCAAATTATTTTTTTTGCATTTACATTTATACCAACATTGCAACCGCCAGCGAAAAGATCAACGAATGTGTCAATTTTGTCTGGAAATATTGAGAGTATTTGTGGAAGTATCTTATATTTCCCACCTATGTAATTAAGTGGACTTTTTAAATATTTTGTCCTTTGGATAGGGTATTTGATGTTTTTTTCAGCAACAGACAATATCGGATAAACTTGAGTCTTTGGTATGTCTTTATTAATATAAAATATATACTCATATAATGTTTTAGTCTCGTTTGTTACTTTGCTTTTGTATTTTCGATAGGGTATATTGTACTGTCTATAGCTAGCATCGTCGCCATATCGTTTAAGGATTGTTTCGATTTGTTCTGATGACATTATTCCCTCAGTGCTATAACTCATGATGATATTTGAAAAATTCGCATTCGCGATGAGATCTTCATACACCTCCGTCACCTCTGACTTAACACTATATGCTGACTTAATATCATCATAGGGACGCATACCAGTAACACCGCGTATTTCTGGATTGTCATATCTTGATATTGTTTCCAGCAGATGATAATTCGGTGCATATTGTCTTGAATTGTATGGTGGGTCAATATAAAGTATGTCTCCTTCGATTTCGCGAATTAGTTTGTTCGCATCGCTATTGTAACTTTTGTTATTATGTCCATTGTCGAAAACTTCAAGCCGTGCCATTTCAAAAGTTTTATATGCGCGCTTATCCCATTGTTTTAAGTATGCTCCATATGTACCTGCAATGTTCGATACATATGGAACACCTTCTATGAGTGAAGCTAGTAAATGATAATACTCAACTTCATTGATAAGCTCAGAAATGTACCACGCTTCGATTGTGCTGCGTATATAATCTATTCTCATTGCATTGGATTTTGTTATATACATCCTATTACTGTTTTCGTTTGGGGCATAGTTGTCAGTTATAAAAAAACTGCTACACTCATTTGCACTCACATCAGCTTCTTCTAAGTATCTAAGTGGGTCTGTTATACCTATTTCGGATAACTTAAGATATGCTGGTTTATGGTTATTTTCCACCGTTGCTTTTTGTATCACATATGAAAAATGTAGAAAGTCATTTGAATGAATCTCGTATTTTGGCTTAAAATATTTAGCGACACTTCCTGTACCCGAGAATATATCGCAGAAAATGCGTTCATGACCAGATGCATTTTCGTTTATTACTGCCTCGATATTACCTAGCAATTGTGTTTTGCCACCAATGAATCGCATTTTATGCAAACCCCTTTCACATCCCAAAACATCCTTGCTTTGCATTGTAGCATATTTGGATAAATAAAATCAAGCAAAATATCATGCTTGATTTTAAAAAGTATATATATCGATGTAACGCATACTAGGATACACACCCAATGCTGATTTATACTTCTATTAAATTGTTTTCCATGGCTATGCGGATGGCGTCTACGTTGTTGTTGGCATCTAGTTTTAGGTATATTGATTGGAGTATTTTTTTTACTGTGTTTACTGATAAATATCTATTGTCGGCTATTTCTTCTCTGGATAAGCCTTGGTAGAGGTCGGCTAGGACTTCCAGTTCTCTGGGAGACAATGAAATGCTCTCTTCCATGTTTTGGTCTTTTCTATATGAAGCAGCTAAAGCTGAGACCTTTTTTGCGTAGATAGAAGCCTTGCGTTCAATGGATTTCAACCAGCCGTCTGGTATGCCATGATTGGGAACCTTTGCCATATCAGAAATGAGGGGGCGCATATGCTTACCCAGTTCGATAAAGGGCATTTCAAACACACCATCTAGAGATAAAGAATAAGCCATGGCAAATTCTCGTACAGCACCGGAGGCATCACCGGTTTGACTGCGTGCGACTGCTGACAATAAATGGAGCGCCAGCTCGCTGAGCAAAAACTGCTCATATGGACTTCTCGGTGACGAATTGTTGAGTACTATAAGAGCTTGATTATATTTACCAGAAGTAATATGTGCCTTAACTCCAACAAGTAACTCCCTGCTGGGACTGCGGACTTCGGAAGCTTCATCTTTCTCGTCCATAACTAGCCATGATGGTACCATTTTTGGCAAGCCGATTTGACAAAGGAAAAAGCCGGTAAACAAGTCGTACATAAGATGGCGATTCCAGAAATCCGTGTTGTCTAGGCTCTCTCGTAGTTGCTTTAAGGCTTCTCTCGCCAGGGGGTAGTCTCCTTCGTGTAGGGCAATGCGGAGCAGATAGTGTAAGGTCATAGACTCGACGCTATATTGATTTTTTTCCCGTGCTTTGGAAATGGCTATATTTGCGTAGCTTTTTGCCACATCAGGCTCATTTCTGAAAAAAGCAAGCTCGCATTGAACTAAATCAACAAAGCCATAGTACATACTATGGTGGGTTTTTTCTACAAAAACAGCTGTTTTTTCAGTGGCATCCAAGTATCTATCAAAATCAGCCATATTCGCACCAACTCCCACCGAACAAGCCAATGAGCGAATATCAGGTACGAAAAATGCGCCTTTTGCTTCCCTGAAGGGCAGTGAAGAGATTTTATAATACTCCATTGCTTTTTCAATGTATTTTGGTGAATTATATATGTGATTAGCAGTGCAAATATACATATCGATATATACTAAATTACTATAACTTGCATATAAAATACGAGTGGCAATTTGAGAGTCATTGCCTTCCCATTTGGAAATTGTATCCAATGCTCGACTCTGTGCGTCTTGGTATTTACCCATGCCAACCAAAAGCAATGGGATAAAAAAGTATTTTAGCATTAAAATACTGGGATTTAAGTTGTTTTTTTCATTTATTTCAATGTTTTCGATTATTTCTACAAAATACTCACAGGTGTCATGGGGGAGCTTAAAGGGATAAGAAAAGAGTAGTTCCACCATGCTATCGTAATCTTCTGCTTTTGACATATAATACATCGTGTCCAGGCAAAAATTGTTTTCAGCACACCAGCTTATAGCTTGCTTATATACATCACCCTTTTCATCAGTAGATAAAATATCTTGCTTGCTTTGTAGAAATTCCCAATACAAGGGATGTACCCGATCTGCTCCTGTAAAGCTGTCGAACCATACGAAAGCTGCAAGCCCGGGAGCATTATGCAAGATTGATGTCTCAAGAAATAAGTCTTTTAAAATGGAAAAAGGTAAATTCGACACCAGGGATAATTTCACCAAAAGCTTCTTAGTGGCATCTGGAAAATCATCATAAGCCTCTATTTCCATGAGCTTGAAAATGTTTTGCTTCATTGTGTCAAAGGCAAGTTCTAGATTTGTGGGTATTCTACCCAATACAAGGGAAAATAGTTGTATAGCTAGAGCCCAACCCTTTGTTGTTTCAAGGAGTTGGGGAAGGTTTTTTGCAGAAAAGGCGATGCTTCGTTGTTTGAAAAATTCCAATATTTCAGATTCTGTGAAACGAAGCTCGTCTTCGGTGATAATACTGACTTGACCCTTTGAAAAGAGCGAAACTACATTTATTTCTGGTTCTTTTCTGGATATAATAATCACGCAAGCTCCTGGAATTTGCAAATGAGCGCATCGCTCGGCAAATTTTAGAGCCTGCTCTGTGTGAATTAAATGGAAATCATCGAGTACAAGAAATGTTCTAATTGCGCGATGTTCTGCATCTTTGAGGATTTCGGCGAATTGCTTAAAGCGTGATTGGGTCTCTGGAAATCCGAACTCTCGCAATCTTTCTGCTAAATCCGGGTTGTCGAATGCCACGTTGTGAGTGAGATTGTCCCAATAGCGAGAGCCAATGTTGTCGGCTTCGGTGAGCTGAACCCATCTAATGACTGCATCTTCTTGCTTTTCAAGATAATGGCGAACAGCCAGGGTTTTACCATAACCCGCACCAGCTATTAAATAAACAAGTTTGCTGCTGGTGGCTCTTTCCAGTAATAAATCTATTCGTTGACGCTCCATAAACTGTGCTGATATAAATGAATTGGCGGGCAAGGCAGCATCGATTCCAATTGGCTCTGCACAACAATCTGTCATATATTATCACCTCCTCATTTAATTTATCGTAACTTTATGGTTAATAGTATACAATTATACTAATTAAGTTGAATTTTATCATTAAAGTTGCAATTATGATGTGTTGGATATACAATATGCATATGAATACAAAGCAAAGGTATTATACATATGCTCTTTTCCCGATGGGAGTTGTCCCATGAAGCAGCTTTTATCGGACAAGTTGGAGAGGTGATTTCATGATATATAATTTTGATCAAGTAATCGATAGACGTGGTACAAATTCGCTTAAATATGATTTTATGGTGGAGAGGGGAAAGCCAGAAGATACTATACCCATGTGGGTGGCAGATATGGATTTTGCTGCTCCACCAGAAGTGCTGGAAGACATTAAAAATGCTGTATACCATGGTGTTTTTGGATATACAGAACCTAAAGACGAATACTATCAAGCTGTGTCAAATTGGTATAATTCGCGTTTTCATTATCATGTTACCCAATTGGAGACAATAATAGCACCAGGAGTGGTGTATTCATTGGCACAAACCATTCGAGCTTTAACAAATTCAAAAGATGCAATAATGGTGCAGACACCTGTATACTATCCATTTTACAATATTATAACCGGAAACGGACGAAAGCTTGTAAGCAATCCCTTGGTGTATGAAAAAGGGAAATATTCCATCGACTTTTTGGATTTTGAAAGAAAAATCTCTGAAAATGATGTGCGGATGTTTATTTTGTGCAGCCCACATAATCCTGTAGGAAGGGTGTGGACTTGGGAAGAGCTGGAGATAATGAGCGATATATGTGAAAACAATGGTGTTATCGTTGTATCTGATGAAATTCATTGTGATTTTGTCTGGGAAGGGCATGAGCATAATTGTATTGCAACACTCAATGAAAATGCCATCGTGACTGCATCACCCAGTAAAACTTTTAATTTGGCAGGCTTACAGGTTTCCAATATTTTTGTTAAAAATGCACAGTATCGTGAGACCCTTAAGGCAGAAATTGAAAAGAGCGGATACACACAGTATAATATGCTTGGACTAATCGCTGCACAAAGCGCATACACCAAGGGCTTAGACTGGCTAGAGCAGTTGAAGACATACTTGGCAGAAAACATTAGTTTCACCAGAGAATACTTAAAGTCCAAGCTACCGATGATTCGACTAGTGGAGCCAGAAAGCACGTATTTGTTGTGGCTTGATTTTAGTGGAGTTGAGCAGGAGCAAGAAGTGCTGGAAAAACGACTTACAGAAGGAGCAAGAATTTGGATGAATAATGGTGAAATGTTTGGTGAAGAAGGAAAAGGATTCTTTCGCTTGAATGTAGCTTGCCCAATGTCAACCCTTCGTGAGGCACTGGAAAGGTTGGAAAAAGAGTTTGGTTAAGAGTTTAGGTAACAATAAGGAACAATAAACCTGCTGTATTTGTAGTGCTGCATCTGTTGCAATATGTAATGAAACAGACAATATATAAGGAAGTATCTTTAAAACATACGTGTGATGATAAATAAAGATACTTCCTTATTGTCGTTAATGGGAGTTTTTTATGTAGTTGAACTTATAGATCGTAAAAAATCCGTTTGTTATTGTTTAAAGCTATACCATTTTGTAGTGTATCCAAAGCTTCTTTATAATGTTTTTCCAACTGGAATAGATTTTCAAAATTGCTGCTTACACCCATGTATAGGTCGTGATGTTCAAAAAGCTCGCTGGTGTCTCGTCTCATCCTATTATTGCGAAAAGTATCATTTTTTGAACTCATGATTATAATAATGGAATCATTGTAAATCGCATATTTGTATGATTTGTATTTTGAAGCAAGAAGCTCCATTATTTGCTCCATGTCTGGCTTTTCGTTGGCATTTACTCCCGCTTGTATAATTGCGAGATAGAGCCATGGTTCAAAGCCATTGTATAAAATCCTGACATGGGGTGTATATAATTTTGTGTCGGTAAGCTCGCCATCGATGAGTCTTATAATCAAATCAGATAAATAATCCTTTGCATATTGAGTATAGTACTCATCATCCTTTATTTTCGCCGTTAGCTTATCAGCAAGGGCACTGAAAGCGACTAAATCATCTGCATCAAGATCATGGTTACACGCTACCATGACGATGTTTGCAACTTTCACCCGATTTTTATTATGTATATTGGCGTTTACCCTGTCGTACTTGAGTTGTTCGTGTTTAAGTACAACTATTTTTTCAGTGTTTGCAACATCAAAGGTAAAATATACATCGGCGAAAAGCTGCTGCATCTCGTTGCTGAAGGAGCCTCTTGTAACGAGTTCATTCCATATAGGGTCATCGGTTATAACCTCGGTATATGTTATCAATGTGTAATTTGTGTCGAACATTGCAATGGGATTTCTGAATATTTGACTTGCTGCTTCGAGAAGCTCCTTGATTTCCAAGTCTCGTTTTAAAACTCTTATTCTTTCCAACTTGCCCATTAACCAACCTACCTTTCCATTTGAGGCTTGCCCCTTGTTACCCCGTATAGTACATTTTGTTAAAATATATAGTACTTTATTTATTATTATAGCATACCTTTTTTTGGATTACCAGTATTATTTTTACATCATTGCAACAAATATGCGACTACATCAAAGTATCAGCAGCAATAATGAGCCATACTAGCTTAATAATCTAAATGAGTAGCACAATATATTGACATTTTGGCTTATGCTTAGTATATTAGAGGTACTTATTTCAGATTTGAAAAAGAAAGGAAAACGCAATATGTTAGAAAGAGTACCTTATGATTCAAAAGAAGTCAATAACGATTTGACTTATCCGCCTGCAAGAGAAGGAGCCCCACCCACTAGGAGATTCGACACACCGGTAACTCCCAGGGAGAATGTTTATGCCTTTTATGACAAAAACGATATGCCTTTGTGGATGCCTCTTGGAGCAGACAGAAGACTTTTCGCTCCCCGTTTGGATGCCGATAACATCGCCAGAGCCGCTGTTTATGATGCCACTCCATTGACCCCTGAAGAGATTGACAGCTTGGCAAAAGATGGGCACGTTGACAAACATGGAATACTTTGGAAGTATATCCCCCAAGCAACTGGCTCCATCGTTGTTCCAGGTAACCCCACTTTGCTTGATGCCAATGATTGGGAAAAAGTAGTCCAGTTCCCAGATGTGGATTCCTGGGATTGGGACACCTCCATCGAAGAAAACAAATCCATAGTAGAGCCAGAAACAAGGGCATTGAACTCATGGATACAAACAGGTCTTTTCGAGAGGCTCATCGCTCTGATGGATTTCGAGGGCGCAGCGATGGCTATGATCGATGATGATCAAAAAGATGCTGTACTTGCTTTGTATGACCGTCTTGCTGATATGTACATAGACATGGCGAGACATTATAAGAGAGCATACAATATCACAATATTCACCCTCCATGATGACTGGGGCAGCCAACGCGCTCCCTTCTTCTCCCTTGATACAGTTATGGAAATGATTGTTCCATCCCTCAGCCGCATTACCCAAGCTGTTAAGGATTTGGGTATGGTCTTTGATATGCACTCATGTGGTAAAAACGAAATGCTCGTGCCGGCGTATATCGCAGCTGGTGTTCAATCATGGAGTCCACAGCCAATGAATGACACATTTATGCTATTTGAGCAATATGGCGACAAGCTGATTTTCCCCTTATCTCCTGATATCCCAATTACTGCTCAAACATCTGAAGAAGATGCAGTTGCCGCTGCTAAGAGATTCGTTGCAAAATATGGTCCTCTGATGGAAACCAAACGCTTTAATGCTAGCGGTGGCTTCCTACCAATCTATACACAAACCCTCTATGAAGAAAGCAGAAAAATGTTCAGTTAAACAAAGTAAAAGGCATATGAATTAGTTTAACATAGCACTACATATTTCATTTGTAATGGAATTACTGGGAGACTCGGAAAAAAATCCGATTCTCCCAGTTTTCAATCGAAATATCTTTTGACATGATTAACCTAGTGTGGTAGTATACATATGCAAGCGAGTCTGATGAATTAATATAGCATATCTTTAGCTCGCTGCTTAGTATAAAAACAGTGATAACTCAAAGTAGCTGTTTTTCGTTTTTTTGTTCATCCTTTTGGATAATACTATTTTTTTGGAGGAAACCTATATGGCAGTACCGGCATTTGACCCGAAAGAACTGGAAGTAGTCAGGGAAGTTCCACCCCGCGTAGAGGGATTCCCACCCACTGTGCACTTTGCCACTCCCGTGTCCTATAAAGAAGGATACAAAGCTATGCTCAGCAGGCAAGCGATTTGGCAGCCAGCTGGACTGGAGACCACAAACTTCTGCCCGAAAATCAATCCCGAAAACATCGCCCGCGCATTTGTCATAGATGCCAACACGACCTCTGGAGCATTCGTCAATGCAGAGCATGGCGGAGGACCGGACTTCTTTGGTATCGAATGGGAATATGTCGCACAAGCCGGCGGTTCCATCGTACGCCCAGGCGAGCCTCTTTTGGCAGACGCCAACGACTGGAAAGAAAAACTCGTTTGGCCCGACCTGAAATCTTGGGATTGGGCAGGTTCTGCAGAGCTTAACAAAGAGTATCTCTCCACCACCAACTATGTGAACCTCTGGATTCTAAATGGTTTTTGGTTTGAAAGACTCATCTCCTTCATGGACTTCGAAGGTGCTTTGATGGCTCTGTACGATGAAGATCAAAAGGAAGCAGTCCTCGAGCTCTTTGACAAACTTGCTGATTTGGCGATTGAGCTTATTGACCTGAGCGTTGAGTATTTCCCAGAAATCGATGGCATTTGCATCCATGATGACTGGGGTGCTCAAAAAGAGACCTTCTTCTCACCAGACCTCGTTGCCGAAATGATAGTTCCTTCCATGAAGAAAGTCGTTGACCACATTCATGCAAAAGGCAGATTCGCCGAGCTTCACAGCTGCGGAAACATCATCAAGCAAGTTCCCAACATGATTGCTTGTGGTTGGGATCATTGGTCTCCCCAAACCATGAACGACACCCAATTGATTTATGAGCTTTATGGCGACAAAATCATCACCAGCGTTATCCCCGACAACGCTGCTGGCATTTGGCAGCTCAGCGAAGACGAGCAAAAAGCAGCTGCACAAGCATATGCCGACAAATTCTGCAAACCAGGCAAACCTTCATATCTCAGCGGCGTTGGCAGAAACCCAGTAGCTTTCAGAACCGCGCTGTATCAAGCTTCCAGGGAAAATTATAGCAAATAGATAAATATTCCAATTACAATTAACGATTCGGATGGAGTCACATGGCTACATCCGAATCGTTTTTTATGAAATGTATTTCGTAGGACGCGGCATTTGTAGTACGCAGCTTCTGTAGGGCGCGGCTTCCCAGACGCGCTGCAAGCATTCACGGCAACTCCGGCGGCGCGTCAAGGATGCCGCGCCCTACGAAATACATTGGTAATTTGGCGATATACGATTTATCACCGTATTTTAATAGATTGATACGAGCTAAAAATAAATATAAACAACGCGGATGAAGGGTTATACATCCGCGTTGTTTTTTTTGATTATATATTTATGTAAGTATTTTAACTGGTTGCAGGTGAACCTGCGGCTGCGGCAGCTGCTTTGGCAGCGGCGGCTTCTTTGTTTTTAATAGCGCATTCCACGGCATAATCCTGTTTAACTCTATATCCGAATGTGAAGAGTAAACCAGCCATTGCCCATAATATGATGGGGATTGTAAACCAAATTTTTACGAAACGGCTTGTGTCAGCCATGGTGCCACCAATGCCTTCTATGTACTCATATCCAGTATTGTTTAACATCCAGGCGGTGAAAGGTCCAGATATGATGAAGCCCATTTTAATCGGCAGGTTGGATAGCGACATGATAAAGGGACGGTTGTCAAGTCCTGTTTCATAGAAGTCCACCTCTGCAGCGTTAACCCAAAGTTGATTACCCCAAGCTCCGCTCAAGCTAGTTGAGATGGAATTCATCCAACTGAAGACCATATAGTGATAGGGTCGTCCGTCAGCAAAGAAGAATATTGCGAAATACCAACCAACTGTCCAAAAATAGTTTATGACAGAGGTCTGTTTAGGCACCATTTTTCTTGCGATTTGTGGCATGAACATTGATAGTCCCAAAGACACAAAGGAGCCGACTGTTGCTTGGAACGCCTGAAGATTCATGTTTTCAACAGAGTAGCGCCAATAGTATTGGGTTCCAGATGACATAACCTGACCTGCGATACCTGTGAGCATGGAGCATCCAAGGAGAACCATCAATGGAAAGCTCTTTGCTGCAGAAGCATACATTTTTAGTGGGTTGGTTTGAGCACCTGTTGCTGTGGGTTTTGGTGTATCTTTTGGTTCATAGGGTTTTGTGAAGATGTATAGCACTGTGACAGCTGCGAAGCTCATGCAAGCTAGTATGATTGTCATGAGTGTGTAGCCTCTACCGAAGCCAAGTTGACTATTGAGGAATGTAATTGCAGGCATTATCACTGCCGAGGTGACAATCCTCCATGCAGAGCTTACGCGGGTGGTCATGGCAGTTATAGCAAGACGGTTATAGGGGTTTGGTCCAACAACCTTAATTTGCAAAGTACTGACCGAGACTGTAGCAAAGTTCATCGGGAAATGGATAAAGCAGTAGAATATCGCAACAATGGCGAGCTTTGCACCTATGTTAACCGGAGGATTAAGGAAGCATGCTATTGTTCCCAAACCAGAAACAACGTAAGTACCCCAAACCCAAGGCCTCATGCGGGCTTGACGCTGGATTATGGGACCAGCAATCAGTGAAACTGCTAAATCTGCAAAACGTGCAACGGTAACAACCGCAACAAAGTTGTTAATGGGTATGCCAGCAAATTCTGTTAGGAAGAATTGCATATGGGTTAGTGCCATTGTTGATGCTGTTGAATTGAGTAAGGAATATATGGCATAAACCCATGGCATATGTCGCGCTATGTCTGCTTTGGTGAAGGTTGGTGCTGCGGGTGCAGCGGGAGCAGGTGTATTTCCGCTCATAAATAATCTCCTTTTGATTTTATTGTTTCCCTATGGAAACTGGAGCAAATAAATGGTATTGCATATTAATTTTTCAACCAATGCCCCCTTTCAAAAGAGTATTTGTCGGGAAATATTTATGTTCAAATAGTGAAAAAACCAAGTCCGCAATTTTGGTTTTCATAGCCAGCGGGTATATTTGAAACAGTCAGATATTTCTCTTTTACTCCGTTTACACATTGTAAACACAGACTTTTCCAGCATTTTACAACTAAATGATGTAATGATGCCATATATGTGGGTGATGCATCTACATTGTGTATACCAGAGTTTATGATTTATATTAACATAATCATCATATGTTGTCTAGCATTTTGTGAACAATTTATTAACTGAGTCAATCGAGATTACTATCTGTCCATTTGAAGTTCATATGGACAAAACTTTGTATAGCGTTTATACTGTTTTCATAACAAAAATAAAAGGAGTGTTTTAGATGAAGTATTCCATAAAACAGGTAGTAGCGACTGCGATTGGTTCTGCTATATTTTTCGTATTGGCAAGGTTTGTATCCATACCGATATTTGCCAACACCTATCTCACGCTCCAATATGCAGTATTAGGTTTTTTTGCAGCAGTATTTGGACCATTTTGCGGTCTGCTCATTGGACTAATTGGGCATACTCTCACTGATTTAGCATTCGGCTGGGGAATATGGTGGAGCTGGGTTATTGCCAGTGCCGTTGTTGGATTTTTGTCTGGATTCGTTGTTAAATCAAAAAAAGCGGAGGAAGGTGCATTGGAAAAAAGCGACCTCGTCCGTTTTATATTTGGTAGCCTACTTGTCCATGGCATCTCATGGGGGCTTGTTGCACCAGGGCTTGATATAGCAATATATGCAGAGCCAGCCAACAAAGTCTTTATCCAAGGTTTGATTGCTGGAGCCGGAAACTTTGTGTTCACAGCAGTTATTGGCACAGCATTATTGGCAGCATATGCTAAAACTCGAGTCAAAACAGGAAGCCTAGGATGAGCAATTCTCTCATTGAGTTTCGGAACTTTTCTTTTCAATATCGAGCTCAAAAGAACCCAACCCTAGTGAATATAAACCTGCGCATTGAAAAGGGTGAAAAAATCCTCATTGCAGGTCCCTCGGGTAGCGGAAAAAGCACATTGGGTAGCTGCCTCAACGGACTCATTCCTTTCAACAACCCCGGAATCATCACAGGGGAGCTGCTTATAGGGGGAAAAGCACCAACTAGCGTTTTCGATTCATCTAAATTAGTTGGTACTGTTTTGCAAGATACCGATGCTCAGTTTGTTGGGCTCACCAGTGCAGCAGATGTTGCCTTTGCCCTTGAAAATCAAGCCATACCGCAATCGGATATGATACGTCGAGTCTATAATACCTGCGAGGAGGTTGCTGCGAACCAATATGCCATGCTAGCTCCCCATAACTTGTCTGGGGGACAAAAACAGAGGGTTAGCATGGCAGGGATCCTCGTTAATGCAACTCCAATCTTACTTTTTGATGAGCCCCTGGCTTCCCTTGACCCATATACAGGGAAACTAGCAACGGAGCTGATCGATCGAATTGCTCAAAGGTCAAAATGCACAGTTATCATCATTGAACATCGCATAGAGGATGTGTTGCACAGGCACATAGATAGAGTGATACTCATGGACAATGGGCGCATCATCGCCGACTGTAGCCCAGATGAAATTGTTGTGTCTGAGCTTCTAGATGAGGTGGGTATCCGTAAACCTTTATATGTTAAAGCACTCGAACGAGCAGGTGTAGTGCTGCTTCCTGATGATAAACCTGGTAATTTGGAATCGTTGGTATTAACAGATACTGATAAGGAGTCGATTCAGAAATGGGTAAATCAAGCAGTCTCGCAAGAGCTTAAGACGACTAACCATCAGGAAGAGACTCCACTACTGGAGCTACTTGAGACGAGCTTTTCATATAATATTACAACTAAAACAAAAAAGCTTGTGCTGGATAATGTCAGCTTCAAGCTATTTGCTGGTGAAATGACTGCCATCATCGGGGCTAATGGAGCAGGAAAAAGCACCTTGGCGAAATTAATTATTGGATTTGAAGAACCCGATACTGGAAAAATTATATATAATGGCGAAGATATGTCTGGGCTGACTATCCCAGAGAGAGCAGAGCGGATAGGCTATGTGATGCAAAACCCGAACCAAATGATTTGTAAACCCATGATATTTGATGAGGTTGCCTTGGGTTTGAGGGTTCGTGGTTTCGGAGAGCAAGAGGTTAGAGAACGTGTGGAGTCTGTCCTGGAAGTCTGTGGATTATCGAAGGTGATAGACTGGCCAATTTCGGCACTCAGTTATGGGCAAAAGAAACGAGTGACAATAGCGGATGCTCTTGTGCTCAGACCCCAGATATTGATACTAGATGAGCCAACAGCTGGACAGGATTTTAGGCATTATACAGACATCATGGAATTTCTTCTCTCCCTCAATGCCAGTGGTGTTACTGTTGTTTTAATCACCCATGATATGCATCTGTGCATAGAATATGCAAAACGCGCTCTTGTTTTTAGCAATGGGGAGCTTATTGCAGATTGTCATGCATACGAAGCATTGTCTGACCCCGAACTTGCAAAAAAAGCAAGCCTTCGTGAAACAAGTTTATATGAATTGGCTAGGTTGTGCGATATAGAAGACCCGAAATCATTGGTGCGCGCTTATTTATCATAGCATAAATATTACGAGAGTGGAGCAGGTTCATTATGACATCATTTGGTTACATACCAAGGAAAACGATTGTTGATGAAATGTCTGGAGCATCTAAGATTTTCCTGACCCTTGCCATGAGCATTTCAGCAATGATAACCTTTGATACTCGCTTTTTGCTACTTGTGATTGCTGTTTCCATATCATTGTTTATTATGGCTAAAATATCGTTTAAGGAGATAAAGGCTATCTTGGTCTTTATCTTTGTTTTTTTGCTAATCAATAATATTGCTATTTTTCTTTTTGCCCCTGAGCAAGGAGTTTTGATATATGGGACTCGCAATGAGCTGCTTCGGATTTCAGAAAGATATACTATTACAGTGCAGCAATTGTATTATCAAATGAATGTGACCTTGAAATATTTTTCCATAGTTCCCATTGCCTTGGTTTTCTTTTTAACCACCGACCCGGCTGAGTTTGCCTGGTCTCTTAACACTCTTGGGGTGAGTTATAAAATTGCCTATGCTGTTTCCCTAGCACTTCGATATATTCCGGAAGTCCAGAGAAATTATCGAGACATCAGCCAAGCACAGCAAGCTAGGGGAGTAGATATATCAAAAAAAGCACCTATTAAGGCGCGATTAAAGGGAGTTTTAACCATATTGTTCCCCCTTGTTTTTTCCAGTCTCGATAGAATTGAGCAAATAAGCAATGCAATGGAAATGAGAGGATTCGGACGGGAAAAGAAACGAACTTGGTATTCTGGGCGGTCTTTTATATCATATGACTATATAGTCGCAGTAATAGCTATTCTTTGCATCGGGCTTTCCGTATACACCATTGTTCTCAACAATGGACGTTTTTACAATCCTTTTATTTAAACAAATGATATGGAAAAATATCTTGACATTTTGGTAAAATATTCTATATACTCATTTTATAGAGTATATGGTTAAAGTAACATATTAAATATCGAAAGTAGCAACTTTGTCAAAACCGTGGAAAACTCGCATAGATACTATATTCCCAATAATAACATTGTTTGGTGAGTACCGCCAAACTAATGTGATTATAGTCCAGCGGATTATGTGTAAGTCATAATTTAATCACTATAATTTGATTAATCAACTATGAATTATAACTTTTCCGTAATGCAAAAGGCGCAGTAGCGTCAATTATAAAAAGGAGGAATATAATTTGCTTACTACAGGAGAAAATTTCCTTAGAGCAGCAAGAGGACAGGTTCCAGAATACCTGCCAACTTACAGCCTCTTTTGGGGAATGAACGGCGCACCATTTTTTAGACCACAACCAGATGAAAATGGTGTAATGCGCAACCTATTTGGTGTCGAATCTGTTAGAGACCAGGGCGGGATTACAAATGCAGCGATGCCAAAAACATGGGACTATGTATTAGATGACATTAGAAAATGGGGTGATGTCATAAAACTACCAAATCCCGATGACATTACTCAACGCGAATGGGAAGATGCCGCAAAAGAAGCCAGAGACAGGCACGATTGGGAGCTTCCCTTTGGTGGTGGAGCTGGTAATCCAGGAGTATTCCAAACACTTATGGGAGTAATGGGTTTCCAAGAAGGTCTCATGGCTTGCTTGGAAGAGCCGGATTATGTTAAAGAGTTCTTCGCATATATTGGTGAATACACCACTAAAATGGCGAAAAATCACGCATTCTACTATAAGCCGGAGTTTACAATCATTGGTGACGACATTGCCCATGAATATGCTCCCTTCGTTTCCTTGGAAGTCTTTCAAGACATCTTTGCACCTTGCTGGAGAGCTTATTATGACATTTATCGTGCTGATGATGTTGTCTGTGGACATCACAATTGCGGCTGGTTCGAACCCTTCCTTGATGATCTTGTTAGTATGGGTGTTACATTCTGGGATCCGGTGCAGTCTTCCAATGACACATTCGCAATAAAAGAGAAGTATGGCAACGGTCTTGTTATGTGCCAGGGCTTCGAAAGTCGCTTCACAAAAAAAGGTACAGTTACCGAGGAAGAAATTAGAGAACAATTCCGTGATTATGTCACAAAAATCGCAGTTGGCGGAGGATGGGCGTATACAGGCAGAGGCGCGCGTCGTCCTGATTTACCACCACTGGAAACTCCAGAAGAACAACCAGCTTTTCAAACAATGACCGATAACTTCTACCTTGATAGAAGAATTGGCGAATGGGTAAGCGATGAGTTCCAAAAGATGCAATACACTTTCTATAACTAGCATATGTTAAAGCAATAAATTTTACTTGATTAAAAAACTGGAGGAAATCGTATGTTAACTACTAGAGAAAATTTCCTTAGAGCGGCAAGAGGGGAACAACCGGAATATATACCCACTTATAGCCTCTTTTGGGGAATGAATGGCGCACCATTTTTTAGACCACAACCAGACGAAAATGGTGTAATGCGCAGTCTCTTTGGCGTTGAATCTGTAAGAGACCAAGGCGGAATTACAAATGCAGCAATGCCAAAAACATGGGACTACGTATTAGATGACATCAGAAGATGGGGCGATGTCATAAAACTGCCAAATCCTGATGATATTACCCAACGTGAATGGGAAGATGCTGCAAAACAAGCCAGAGACAACCACGATTTTGAGCTTCCCTTTGGTGGTGGAGCTGGTTCTCCAGGTGTCTTCCAAACACTAATGGGCGTTATGGGTTTCCAAGAAGGTCTCATGGCTTGCTTGGAAGAGCCGGATTATGTTAAAGAATTTTTCGCATATATTGGTGAATACACCACCAAAATGGCAAAGAATTATGCATTCTATTATAAGCCGGAGTTTACGAACCTTGCTGATGACATAGCTCATGAGTATGCTCCCTTTGTTTCAGTGGAAGTATTTCGTGACATCTTCGCTCCTTCATGGAGAGCTTACTATGACATCTTTAGAGCTGATGATGTAATATGCGGACATCACAATTGCGGCTGGTTCGAGCCCTTGCTTGAAGACCTCGTCAGTATGGGTGTTTCTTTCTGGGATCCAGTACAGTCTTCCAACGACGCATTCGCAATAAAAGAGAAGTATGGCAATAAGCTTGTTTTGTGCCAAGGTTTTGAAAGCCGCTTCATTAAAAAAGGCACTGTCACTGAGGAAGAAATTAGGACAGAATTCAGGGATTACATCACAAAAATGGCAGCTGGCGGAGGATGGGCATATCTAGGTAGAAGCGGACGTCGTCCTGATTTACCGCCTCTGGAAACCCCAGAAGAAGCACCGCCCCCAGCGACTGGATTTAACGACAACTTCTATCTTGACAGAAGAATTGGTGAATGGACAAACGATGAGTTCATGAAGATGCAATACACATTCTACAAATAGCATTAACAAGCATTTTTTTGGAGAAACAAAATATAAGTACGGGGGCTGAGTAAAATCAGCCCCTTACTCACAATCATACTTTCTAGAGAGGATTGGTGCAATATGGGTGTTATTCTACAAGCAGAAGGACTGAGTAAAACTTTCCGTCTTTCAGCAAAGCAACAAAAGTTGCAAAAGACCAAGGAAAAAGTCATTAAAGCTGTAGATGATTTATCATTTGAAGCCAATGAAGGAGAAATATTTGGGTTGTTGGGTCCCAATGGAGCAGGTAAAACAACCACACTGCGAATACTTGCTACACTGATAAAAGCGGACTCGGGAGAAGCAACAATCGATGGAGCTAGCATCAGGACACAGCCAGAAATAGTTCGCTCAAAGATAGGCTTTCTCACCAGCGAATTGAAGCTGGAGGATTTTTTTACACCGAATTATCTTTTCGACTTTTTCGCCAAACTCCACCACATCGATGCAGCGAAAAGTAGTCAACGCAAAGAAGAGCTTTTCAAAAAGTTCGGTGTGGACGAATTTGCCGAAGTGAAAGTATCGAATCTGTCCACGGGTATGAAGCAAAAGGCATCATTGGTAATTTCCATTGTCCATGATCCCAACATCATCATTTTTGATGAACCCACAAATGGACTCGATGTCCTCACAGCGAAGGTTGTTACTGATTTTCTAATAGAGTTGAGGGAACAAGGAAAGACGATTATTGTTTCTACACATATATTCAGTCTAGTGGAAAAGATATGCGATAGGGTGGGGATAATCATAAATGGGAAAATGGCTGTCTGCGATACATTGAAAAGTCTTGTGTCAGATAAACCTCTAGAGGATGTTTTTTTCGACATATATTCACAGGAAGTTGGTGATACACTATGAAAAAGAAAAGCAACATACTAACAGTGACAAAGAAAGAAATCGCCCGCTTTGTGGGAGATAAACGTATGATCATGATGATTTTGCTCCCAGCTGTAATGATATATGTGATGTATTCGTTCATGGGGTCTGCTTTTACTAACCTTTTTTCTGTGGATGATGAATATTCACCAATAGCTTATACAGTGAATCTACCGAGACCTTTCATCCCAATGCTTGAAGCCACTGGGCTTGAGATAATAGAGGCAAGTGACAGGGATGTAATACAAATTAAGGAATATATATCGAAAAAGCAAGGGGAGTTGCTACTGGTTTTCCCAGAAAATTTCATCGAAATCATCAATGATTATAATGTTCAGACTTCAATGGTTCCTGCGCCCAATGTGGAGATATATTTTAACTCCTCTGATATCAACTCTGCAGGAGCTTTTAACAATATCATTTTAATTTTAGACAATTACGAAGCATCATTGGTAAATAAGTTCGATATAAATAGGGGTATATTAAATGCAGATTTAGTTACAGCCGATGACTTGTCTGCAAGTATTATGTCCATGATGATGCCAATGCTTTTGCTGATGTTTTTATACTCCGGCTGTGCTTCCCTTGCTCCCGAATCTATAGCTGGTGAAAAAGAACGGGGTACCTTGGCTACGCTCTTGGTGACTCCTTTAAAGCGAAGCGAGCTTGCCATTGGAAAGATACTCAGCCTTGGCTTGCTGTCATTACTTTCTGGTTTTGTCACAGCATTGGCAACGATACTCTCTCTACCAAAACTCATGGGTGATGCAGCAGAGTTCATGGACACGGGAATCTACAACGCAACAGATTACCTGCTGCTAGCTTGTGTGATTCTCTCCACTGTTTTACTCTTAGTCACACTTATTTCCATCATGTCTGCCTTTGCAAAAACAGTTAAGGAGACGACTGCAGTTGTCACCCCCTTGATGATTGTTATTATGCTCATTGGTCTAAGCGGGATGTTCAGTAGTACTGTTCCGGACAGTTTATACTTCCTAATTCCCCTTTATGGCAGCGTCCAGAGTATGAGCGGCATTTTTTCCATGAGCTATTCCACTATAAATATCGCCCTCTCCTGTGCAGGCAACCTGCTACTAGCTTTTATCGGAGCTTTCGTCCTAACAAAAATGTTCAACAGTGAAAAGGTAATGTTTTCAAAATAGATGAATTCTAAATAAATTATGCCTCCAATACATTTACTGCATATAATATACGCCATTATATGCAGTAAATCAATTTATTTCTTTGCTTTTCTGCATATAAGATTGGTATTTATATGCAGAAAGCAACTTGTAAAAGACTATATTAAATACAATCAGCACGATATTGTATGTTTTATCCCCTGTTTTCAGCTATAATGCGTAATACCAATGAATTATACCTGTTCTCCCATCTTCTATTTCCACATAATACCATGCGCCACGGTACCACCACTCTACTTCGCTCATTTCGATAAGTGTAAACCTTTTCCCTGCAAAGAGACTATCGTAGACATCGGAGTCGATGGTAACTCTATTGGGATAATGTGTTGCATTTAAAATCAACTCCTGAGCAAACTCATCAGATGGGATGCCCTCGGTTTCATAAAAGCAAAATCCAGTGTAATCATCAGCGAAAGTAAGTGTCAACCCTTTTACGGATAGTTGTATTTCTTCCAGTTTCCAATCTTTCAATTCATAGTATGAACGCGCTATTAAAGGGTCTGATATTCGCCCATGAAGATTAGCACCCGTGCTATCAGTTCCGACTATTTTTCCATTGCCATCGAAATGAATCAAGCTTATGAATTGAGCAATTTGGCATACTGAGTACCCATCGTAATGATATATGGTATTAACAAACCAGTCATTGACACCAAATTCCACTGCCAGGATCTCTCGAAATCCATCATTAATATCAATATCAACTATATGTAATGATGTAGGTTTGTTGTAATTTTCAAAAGGAATTTCAATCCCGTCGATTAGCAAGTATTCTTCTGTGAAAATGATGGTAGTGTTTTGTCCTTCAATGAGGGAAACGGAGTATTCACCGAAGGGTAATTGTGTATCGGAGTAATAATTAAGAGCTCTAAATTCGCTGTCTACTTCAGCGAACCTGACGATATTTTCGCTTAGTACTCCAGTACCGTCATTTATCATGGGTATAGGGGTAGATTCACTTGCTTCTGATGCGAGGATTTGCCATGCGCCGTTATTCATTTCCAACATAATGCTGCTTTCGGTTGAATCTTCGTTAGAAATTGTTATTCGATTGTCTGAAACTTCGAATAATGTTTTGTACGCGTTGTCGTCCTCGCCCAGCTCTGATATGAGTAAAGCATATACCTGCTCTTGCGATTCGTGGAAATTATACTCTTGGATAGATATACTCCAGTACCCATTATCTAGCGGATACTCGACAGATGGTGAAATGTTGACAATTTCATCACCATATATGCTATACATTATTATCGAATATGTATCCTCATGTTTTCCGACATTGTTATATTGTTTCATATATACAGCAACAATCCCATCCTCGTCAAAGAAACTATATCCCATTATTGTTCGCATACTCGCTGCGTTGTTTGTTGTATTGGCAATTAGCAGACAGCTGACTTCGTCTTCCGTCCAATATTGGAGAAACAATCCGTCAAAGGCTCCCATAGTGCTTTCTGTGTATCTGCTGTTTAACTCAACAATTCGGAATGTGGTTTTGTTTGTTTCATGTAACTCAGAGAAGGTAACAGAGAACCCGGTTTGCAAATCTGCAAGCTGCTCGAGTTCGGAATCGAGGTTTTGGATACTCTCCATTTGACGCAAAATATCAGATAATAATGTGTGAAGCTCGCTAAAGTATGTATAATTATCATACCCGCTCTGGCTTGTTTCATTATCGTAGCTGATTGTCGATTGTATAAAATTTTCAAGCATTATTTCATATGAAGCATCGACATGGTTGTTTTGTGCTTCATCAAGTGCAGTTATTATTTGTGCGTCAAGTTCCTGGGCGATGGAAGCTATAGAAGCATTAGGATTATTACTGTGAATATATACACACACATTGCTCCTAACAAAATACAGCATATGAACGTACCCAAATGCCACATCTCCTACTGTGATACCTGACACCTCTAGTGCAGGAACTTCTGGAGCTTCTGTGTTTTCTAAAAGTAATGTCAACCATGCGTCTTGTGCTTCCTTTGTTGAAGAGTATATATTTAGCTCTATCCAAAAACTCCACGATAAACTCTCTGAAGTGTATCCAACAGTTGTTTTATTCACGTTATCTGCTATTGTGGATCGACTAGTATATAGGAGATAATCTGGCTCATAAGATTCTGGGAGCATCAGTTCAGATATGCAAAATTCGTATTCTTGTATTTCGATAACAAGCATTTCAGCATACGATATATTTTCTTCCTTATCTATTACCTTTAAATTTGTTATATTACTCCTATCTGTTCTAATATTTGCTTTATTACATGAAGCGAGTACGATAACTGCTAGTATGATAGTAAAACTGATTGATAGTAATAAATATCTTTTTCTTTTCATTTTATATCTTGCTCCCATATTCGCATTGTCCCCTTTTTGAATAATTTTTAGTAATTGTATCAGCATTGTGATACAATTACTAAAAACAGGAGGAGTGACCATGTTTATTATACAAATTAGACCAGTTAGAGATTTAAGAAATAATTATACTGAAGTTGAATCAATGCTGGAAAAAAGAAATCCTGTCATTAAAACAAAAAATTGGCGTAGTTCAGCTGTGCTATTTAGTATTCAAGATTTTGAAGAATATGAAGAATTTTTACACACTAGATATGTTGCACAAAAACTGAGAGAAGCAGAAATAGAAGCGCAATTGCCTGGAGCTCAATGGTACGATTACAAGGAAGTGCTTGATAATCTTCGAGAAAAGTATAATGGCCTATAATGTCACAATTCTCAGTTGCTTGTGGATTGTATGAAATTTTCAAGTATTTGTGTTTGCTATTATTAGTTAGCTTCTTGTTATTTCGTCCATAATTTGCTGGACTGACTTGCATGTGTCATCGAATGTAATGTCTTTCGCATATTCAAAGTCTTTTTGATACCTTTCCCAAAAGCTGCGCATCTGTGGGTTTTCGCGTATATTTCCGACTATGTTGATGTATTGCGCAAGTATAGTCCGGCTGCCACGCTTGTTTACTGTTTCGTCAAGAGCTTGCCGCAGCATGGTCATGTCACAGTCACTACTGCGCAAGGTGTACAGGATGTGTATGTCGTAAAAATCCCTCGGCCTTGTGTTCGCTATGTTCCGCGACAATACTGTTTCGATCTTCTTTGCAAGTATCGTCTCCAGATTATATGCGAGAATTGATATGCTGCGGTCGTCAAACATAAGGCTGATGGAATACTCGATCTCACGGGGAGTGATTTTGTCGCCTGTGGTTACATCGACTGCCAGTGGTACGGACAGTGGTGGGTAACTTGCTATCAAGCTGACGCGCAATCCAGGGTAATCGTCAAGCTCTCGTATGTCGGATATTTTTTTTATTGAGAACGAAACGTCGTCTTCTACGCTTATGGCGCAGATTTCCTTGAAAGCATTATGGAGCGATTCATGAGTCAGCGGCAAACCTTTTACGGTTGTATCCAAATCCATCGTAGCTCTTGTATCAAGCCCGACGATAGCTGCGATAAGGAAACCGCCCTTTAGTATGAAGTTTTGCTTGTATGTTGAGAGGGATATGCGTTCAAGAAGCCGTTCCATCATGTAGTTCTGCATAACAAGCTGCGCGGAAATGCGATTCTCCTGCGATTTCTTCTTGATGAACGCTTTCAATTGCATAGGGTTTTTCGTTATCACAGCAGAACCTCCATATATCTGAGTATTTTCGGCTTGACGCGCAGCCGCTCTGCGAACCCGATCAGTTTTGCCATATCTTTCTCTTTAGATACGGTATAGGCTTTCATCGCCTGATTCACAAGCTGGATGTCGCAAGAGTTATTGCCTTTTACAATGTCGCACAGCGTCCTTTCAATGTCATATACGCGAATGGGGTTTCCTGCGGACGAGTTGAGTTCGATAATTCCTAAATCGTATATTTCTGGAGTTACAAACTTCGCTTTCGCATTATGCTTTTTCAACCCCGATGCATTGTAGCCATGCGGGAACGTCAGCGTGTAGCTTATCGGCGTCCTGTCGGATAACCCGTGCAGGTACAAAGCCGTTTCATTTGAGTAAACACCTTTCGTGAATTGGTATTGCAGGAAGTACATCTCATCCTCCCACACTTCCGGCAAGGCGTATATGCCGCGTCCTACGCGATATAAACGATTAGTCGCAACAAGTTCGCTAAGCATCCTCCGCTGAATCCCCGCCGCTGTTACTTGTGCAGTAGTAATGATTCCATTGTTTTCGCCCAGCATTGAGAAGATAGCTTCATGTCCGTTCAGTAAAATCACCGCCTTAATGAACAAATACGCTTCATATTATAACATATTGTAGCGCAATAGTTCAATAGCTTTTTCACAGTATTTGAATTTGCTATACTTTACTGATTGTCATTAGCGATTGTGTTTCGTTACCACTTGTGATAAACTTCCGACTAGAGAGGAATGATGCGTTATGAAAAAGCTGCTGGTAATTATACTGACTATCTTGCTACTGGTAGCAAACAGTTATACAAACAGTGTAAACGCAGCTGTCGATACACAATTTCGAGAAACAATTGCTAGTGCAAGTGGGCGTGTTTATGTGATTAAGAGCGATGGAACGTTATGGTATTGGGGTAAAGGAACATTCAACGATGTATACGGAGACCAATCACCTTTAAGAGCGTTACCAACTATGTTGATGGATAATGTTATAGGAGTTTATGGGGACTGGTTCAGCGGCTTTGCCATCAAGTCTGACAACAGCTTGTGGGCTGTGGGTTCGTGTGCAGATGGAGAAGGAGGGAGACACGAAGATACTGACCCTCCGATAAAAATCATGGAAGACGTAATTGAAGTTGCATCTGCATTTTCCAACTGGATTGCTCTAAAGACCGATGGAACGGTTTGGCAATGGTCTAGTCAAGATGGGGTGGTTAGTAGCCGTATACCAAGACAGCATATGTCGGGAATAAAACAAATAAGTGCTGGAATTAGCTCGTTTTATGCTCTGGAATATGATGGTACTCTTTGGGGATGGGGGGAGAATGGTACTGGTGCCTTAGGAGTTAAAACAGAAGACCTTTATGCATATCCACCTGTAATGATAATGGAGGATGTAATATATGTTTACGCAAGAGGCTCAAATGCATTTGCTATAAAAACTGATGGTTCGCTGTGGGGATGGGGAGACAAAGACACAAACCTAATTTTTGGTTCAGTAATTGAACCTCATTACTTCACACCATATCCAGAAGGTGGTCAAAATAGAGCGACTGCAATATTCACACCCGTCAAGTTGATGGATAATGTTATTGCTATTAATGGAAGTAACCATTTTGCTGTTATAAAAACAGATAACAGCTTGTGGGTTTGGGGGAGAAATAGCTTTGGGCAGCTTGGTAATGGAACTAATGTTTATGGAAATACACCAGAAAAGCTTGCTGATGATGTCGTCAGCGTAACTGCAAAAGGCGATTTTACTATATTTCTAAAAACGGATGGCACTCTTTGGGGTTGTGGGTCAAATGTAGTAGGAGAACTAGCTTTGGGAGTGTTCGACAGATTTGTGCATCCTGTACCCATTCAAATTATAGATAATGTCGCTATGCCTAACACGCCGATTAGTTTCCCATCTTCTTGGGCTCAGAGCGATATCAACTTTGCAAATAGTATAGGGATTGTTCCTAGTTTTCTGAATTGTTCGTTTAGCGATTACATCACCCGTGCTGAGTTTTGCTCTCTTGCTGTATTAGTATATGAAACAGTTACAGAAGAAAAGCTGGCAGAACGTAAGTCTTTTTCTGATACCAACAATGTTGATGTTGAGAAAATGGGAGCTCTGGGTGTTGTTGATGGCATAGGTGATGGCTTATTTAACCCTGATGGGAATCTCACCAGAGAACAAGCTGCGGTTGTATTAGCGCGGTTGGCAGATAGCATGGGGCTTAATTTGCCTATGGGAGCAGCGAACTATGCTGATGCTAATGATATATCAGCATGGGCTCGCGAATTCGTTGGACAGATGCAGGCAGCGGGTATTATGGGAGGTGTCGGTGAAAATGCTTTTTCTCCAAAAGGTGCGTATACAAGAGAGCAGGCGATTGTTACAATAGTTCGGCTATTTAATGCTGATTCTTAGAAACAGTCTCTTTAAAATCGTTGCGAAGATAATAGTATTTGTATTGTTCTCTTTTAAACATTTTATTATTGAAATTGTATCAGCATTGTGATACAATTATTAAAAACAGGAGGAGTGACTATGTTTAATATACAAATTAGACCAGTTAGAGATTTAAGAAATAATTATGCTGAAGTTGAATTA